>Ga0209187_1000037_pt1 | contig 302232 bp, 510 predicted proteins | sample BantaG_FD_187430 | JGI IMG/M metagenome (GOLD analysis project Ga0209187, IMG submission 187430) | Marine algal microbial communities from Bantry Bay, Ireland - BantryBay_4 metaG (SPAdes) (version 2) | ecosystem: Host-associated > Algae > Red algae > Unclassified | place: Bantry Bay, Ireland...
AGCATTCATTCCATATGTCCACATTGGACTGTTCAATGAATGTGCTTTAATTAAACCAAATATAGGTGTGGTCACAGTAATAGTGTGAGTTGTTTGGCAAGTGCTCCCAACCATAGGACTAGCCATTTCGAGTTTCCATGATGATTTATTGTTAATTGCATAGTTATATAAAACACCACGGTGAACTGGATGCTCGGCAGCATTGCCATTAGTTCTTATTATCTCTAAGATAGTTTTGATGTTGGGTGGAACTTCCATCACTCTATAATGATCAATGGCATTGGTTGGTTGACCGTATATGTTCGTGGCAAAGTTCTTACCATCATTGCAGTAAGATACCTCAGTCCAATTAACCTTGCTGCTTGTTAGTTTAGAATCATTAAAAGAGAAAAATTCAATACTATCACCTTTATCAAAAGCTGATTTGCTTGGAATAACAGCATAGTAAACCATAATATCATCAAAGTCCATTCTTTGTTCGTAGGCGTATACGGCACCAGCAGCCAACAACAAAAAAATTATAATTGTCTGAGCTATCATCAATAATCGTTTATAAATACTCATAGTTTTAATCCAAAAGAATTATATATATTTATAATTGTAGAGTATTAAAGTGTTTCTAACTCGATAGATGTTTGATAAGCATCATGTATTTTTTCAGCATCTGAACTAGATAAGATAACATGATTCATTGAAATCAAAATTATTTTGCCAGAATAATCCAGCTCATTTATATCACCATTACCAAAATCATCCCAATCATTATGCTTAACACAAAAGACAGATGGGATATTATTAGACGGATTCATGATCAATTGATCATCTACATCAATCACGACCATTAAAGTTGATCTTGATATACCAGTGACCTCACAATCATTAAAGTCATTATCAGTTGATTGATAGATTTCATCTTCAGTAGAATCAATAAAAGCATAATCATGAATGCGAAGATTCATTAATCGGTGTGAACGCAAATAATCGTTCATGGCATCATATCGTTCATAGTGTTTTTTGACAGCCGTGATGTAATGAGAACAATCAGTGGGGCTGCGTTCATAGGCAAATTCAGATTCTTCAAATAAATGCTCTGCAATGGACTCAATCATTTGAGTATCCATAATTAATTCTCTATTATTGATTTTTGTGGGACAAGTATACAATTAAATTAAAAATGATTATGTGAACTGGTTCCGATGTTATTAAAAACTGAGAAAAACGCTCCGAGATAATGACTGATTTAATGTGAATGTGGCCAGAGACTCGTGGGTATAATCGTCCTAGATCGTTTAAAGAGGTGCGCGAGGGCTGTGATAAATATGGATATGGATAATAAAGAACCAACCAAAGAAGAAGTTGAAGATGATCAGTATCTTCCTAAATCGATATTAGCTAAAGATCTACCACAAGAAATTATCGATGCGATGAACGAACAATTAAAGCGTTATTCTGATAGTGAAGATGATTCTGATTGATCATCTATAATTAATTCTTTAGCTTTAGCACTCAATTGGGCATGTTGTTTAGCCAGAAGTGCATTGCTAGTGTCAATAGAATCATGAATGGCCTGACGTTCGCGCTCGTTCAATCCCTCCATGCGATCAGCCCTTGAGTGAAGCTCAGCTACTAGTTTAGCAGTTCGTGCCTTAAAATCGCTCTGAGAAGCTTCAAAATCTTTTAATGTTGGAAGACTCATAATTATTCTCCATCAATAATGTTAAGTTGTGTTTTTTCTGGGAATGCTTTGTGTACATCATCCATAGATTTTAGTATCACATGACAATCAACCAGATCACCAACAAGATATTCATCTTGCTCAGTATTGGGATCGATTTGTATGAAACTCTCATACACAGCCAGATACTTTGAAAATTCAACCTGAAGATCATCCATTACAGAGTCTTCAGTAAATTCAACTCCAGCTCTACCTAATATAATAGATCGAATTATAAAACTAGATGTAAAAAACTGGGTGAAGTGGCTCAGAAGCATTTCTTCTGATTTAGAACCTTCGTCATAATACGACGATAGTAATAAACTTAATCCTGTACAGCGAGACATAGCTTCTTGTGCGAGCGCAAGATCATTAGATATAGCTGCTCGATTTATAAGCTCGACTGGCGTTTCCTTGAATTGATCGGCTGACAGGGGTGATGCTATTAGCAATGCCAGCAGTATGATTAATTTCATAATTAATTAATTTTCCTTTGAAATCAGATTATATCATATTTAATTGTGTTATAGTTAATCTTATGAATTTACCCTACAAAATAAATGAATTAGTGGAAGTCACTCAACGGCACTACGGTGTGCAGTCAGTGGGTGAAGTTCCAGAACCTCCGAGAATCGAAAAGAAAATCGGCGCATTCAAGGGTATAGATCGAGATGGTATGTATATTGTTGTTGTCGTTGTGTCTGATCAACTATCATCCGAATTATATTATGAACCGTGGGATGTTGAGTCTGTGACTCTAATAGATGATTTAATCAGTATTTAAATAAACTTCATTTTATCTATATGATGATTAAAGGGTATTCGCTTAGCAATAATCCATATATCACCATCAAATATTGACTGTACAAACTTAACGAAATCTTTATTATCTATTTTATAATCTATTCGATAGTGCCATCCACGAGTACCTAATTCGGTTATATCTATAATTCCCTTCACCATATTGCCAGCGCGGTTTTTTACGTAAACAACATCGCCTTTTTTGAAATACGATTTATCAGGATTCGCATCAAAATCTTTTAGAGATGTATTTGCGAGGTTTAGATATTCTATGTGGTTTACTATCATAATTTTAAGGGCTTTCTAATTCCTTAGCATACTTGTCCATCAATTGATCAGCCAGATCAAAACTCTCTTTAACCAGTTCAAAACTTTCAACTTCGACGCTACCAGCATCAACACCTTTTTGTAAGTCTGATAATAGCGCATCTATTTCTATTTTACTGGATGCTCGAAATTCGTTAAATTCTGTTAGTGTTCCAAATTCTTCTAGTGCTTCATTCATAATTAATATCCTATGTGTGCAATCGCAAGTGCTTCGTACTTGTCATCATCCTCTACCATACAAGTAACTTCAATGCCAAGTTCCTTCATAAAACCATTGAAATATTCACTACGCCATCTAGCATCATTCTCATACCATAAATCAATCACGTTATCGTCTTCATCAAAGACAGCTTCGAATTCGCCTTGATCGTCTGTTTGAAAACTCAGTATTTTAATTTTACGCTTGTGCATATTTAAATTTCCTTTAATAAATTTATTTTTTGTTCCATACCATCTGTGATGGTGATTTGCTCTACTGTTATATCGGGTTAATTATCATGATTTAATTATATCATGGTTTAATCATATCATCAAATCAATAAATGTGTCGATGATGTTAAAAGTGTGAACTAGTCGAGGTTTTTATTATTGACAAATAAAACTTTATTAATTTTTTGTTGTTTGCTATAGTTTACATTCAGGATACAATTGTATGGATGCAATAGCAGGAAATTAAATTTGAGAAAATTAAATCGTTTCAAACGACGCAAAATACGTCAACGTCAAAATAAACCAATAATAAGAATAACTAAACTTTTTGCAGTCACAATAATTTTATTATATATTGGACTTCATATAGCTTCGGTATTATAAATTAATTCCAATCTTCGTCTTGTAGATCTTCGATAGCAGCGGTCATGATCGCATCTTCATCTGCTGTAAATCCAACTCGATCTTCTTGTTGCCATTCAGAGAAGGTTTCGGAATTTAATTCTTTTATCTGTTGGAGTTTTGATCGTGCTTTATTAATCACATCATTAGGACTACCAGTAACTTTAAAAGTTTTAGATTTGTGTCCATCGAAATTGACTCGAATTATTAATACACCTTCATTTAATAGTTCATACATTTTCATTGTTATTACTCAACTTCTTAATGTGTTCTTGTGTCTTTTGCTTCACTCGATCAAAAACACTGTTAGATATTAAATAGAAATTCGTATCTTTATGGAAATAAGTATAGTGTTGTAGTCGCTTAGCCATTCTACTGTATAACTTTTGTCGAGATGGTTCTGCTGCTTCGAGATGCATGAAATCTGGATATTCATCATTAATGAAATTGTTTATTCCCTTCATAACAGCACTGAAGATATACACCTGTTCACCATTTCCAGATATACCAAAATTACCATCCATATCAAATACCACACTGTAGAAGTGATCAGTTTGTTTAATTATATCAGCATATTCAAATTCAAATTCACTAAGAACGTTTCTTGGTATATCTTCGTAATTAGATCCACCATTAGCCAATGCTTTTTGGAAGTATCTAAAAGCCCACATGGACAATACATCATCCATTTCTTCATGCAGGCGGGTTTTGTTTATTGCCAGTTCGCCTTGTTGATCGTTGGGTGTTACAAACTTGTACAGTCGTTCACCATGCTTGCTAGTGGTAACTTTTAATTCTACATCACTGGTAAAGAGTTCATCTAATCGCATAATTAATTTCTATCGTTAATATACTATTTATTTGATTCTCATGTATAATGAATTAAATTCAATGTAGAAATTAATTATGAATGAAGAAATTAAAAAAATTGAAGAAGAACTCAAAGCAGAAGAAGCGCGAGCGTTGGGTGTTTATAATCTCTACTTGGAAAATAAGTCTCAAAAACTCGCTACTGAAATGGCGTTTTATATTGATGGTGTGCGTTTTGCTATGACAAAGCTTAATTATATTGCCCGAAACAGTGATAAAGAAAATGTTGAAGAAACTAACATTTGATGTTAATGATGTATTTCATATACTGGTTTCAAGTAAAATAAATCCTTCTCTGGATAGAAATAAAATGGTCCCAACTTGCGTAACAGTCTCTCAAAAATATTTGGCTGAATCTGGATTATACGTTTACATTGCACATGATTGTCGTGGCGTGGATTATTTTATCCAAGCGGATAATAAAGGAATATATGAAATGATGGTAGTTGATACCGACGATCTAATGGAGATTTAAAATAACTGTTCTATTTTTTAAATATTTATTTATTTCATCGATAATTAAATGTTTGTGACGACTATGTACATATTGATGATGTGTGGGGCAGAGTGGTACTAAGTTTGATGGATCATCATTGCTATGATCTTCATCCATATGATGGACAGCTACTATACGACGCTCATCACACACAGCACATTTCTTTTCGTAATGTCTGAAGCATATAGTCCTGTAGTTTGTTGCTTTGTATCGTCGCTTAAAAAACTTATTTGAACATGCTCTAGAACATGTTTTAGCATTTTTCGTATTTACTGGTTTATCACACACTGCACAGAGTATAATATTCACTGGATTACGCAAACAATTTTTTACATGATTTTTAAACCCACTTGAAAATAAAGCGATTGTGCAATGTGGACATTTTTGTTTAATTAAATTTTTTGGATTCAGTGAACAATATTTTATATGTTTTTTAAATCCACAAGAAGATATTAGATCTGTGCAATGTGGACATTCTTTTTTTGTAGCGACAGCCTTTTTTCTTGCTTTTTCAAGATTTTGTAAATGTTGATCTGATTTTTGATACATTAATATATTATATACTAATGTGAACCAGTTCGCAAATTAAGAAATGGTCAGGATGGCAGAAATCGAATCTGCACCTTTTCTTTCCAAAAGAAATACTCTACCTTTGAGCTACACCCTGATAACTTAATACTTAAAATAGCTCGTTATACAAACGAGTAAGTAGTAAAGTTATCCGGCATCGGGCGAGCACTCTCAGAAGAAAGTAGAGTAGTCCCAATTGTAATATTTAATGTGCTCATTTTTTAGCTCTAGTTGTTGGTAGCGCGAGTCGGCTTCGATCCGACGACCTCTGGGTTATGAACCCAGCGAGATACCTGACTTCTCCACCGCGCAATTAATTCGTAATTCTATTTATGTAGAGTAACAAATAAATTATAACAAATCAATAATTATGTTTTATATTAAGTGAATCTTTAACTTCTCTATATATTGGACTTACCATCTGAGCTATCTGATACAACCATAATTAATTCCTCAATCATAATCGGCTATTAAATCATCAACTATACTTTCTAGTTTAGAAATTTCTTTATGGATTACAGCCTTTTGTTCTTTTATCAGTTTTTCCAATGCAGCAATTTCTTCTTTTGCTTCATCAATTCGTGTTAGTGGATCTTTATCTTCTTCAGCCATAATTAATATTCCTATTGTTATTTTGCCATTCGTCTGCAAGAGCTTCGTATGTCATTAAATCACTTATGTGGACATTCTTGCAATCTGTCCAAAACTTAGTTCCGTTTGCTGGATCGACCTCTCCCTTCCTCCACACAGTCCCAAACTCATTAAACATGTCCTGACTCATTCCACCGAGAATAAACGCTGTGTGATAGCGGCTGGAATCCTGAGTGGTATTTGAGCGATCCCTTTGAAGGGAAACAAATACATAATAATCTGGTCTTTGATGTGCATGATTATATAGTGGAATCGAACAATCGTAATCTGGTCGTGGTCTAACAGTTCTATCTTTTGTTTTAACGTCAAAAGTAGCACCATCATCTAAACGATAATCGTGAGTTGTTTGCGTTAATTCTGGTGTAATTGAAACACCATCATAATCCAACCAAATTTCAGTCACGACTTCTCCAATTGTTCCGACGATATTCGCATCTACCTTTCGATGAGAATTATTAAACACTGGAAGTTTTTCAACACGTCGATCTACTTCATTTAAGATTTTTTTAGTTAATTTCAATTCAAGCAATCGATTTCTCCTGTATTTTGAGAATGATATCATATATAATTATGTGATACAAACACTTGCAAATGGGAATTAATTATGACTAAAGATCAATTACGACTTGTTTACGTCCACAACAATGGCTTGAAATTCAGAATTGAGTCGGCTAAAACAGTAGATCCTAAAGGCGATGCATACAAAAAAGCAGTTGATAAGCACGATCAATTTATTAAATCATATGGTGGTAAAGCTGAATTAACCAAAATACTCAAACAGTATGAAGATTTAGTGGCATCTGAAAATAAAGGCAAATGAAGTTACTGGTTAATAAATACTCTATTACTGGAGAAATTAAATGACTAAGAAAGAACTACGACCGATTATGATTCACTATAAACAATTAAAAGATCAAATCGCGTTAACCAAACAAGCCATTGATAGTGTTAATCAAAATCCAAAAACTAATCGTTCGAAAGTCGAAAATTCTCGGATGGCTCTGGTAGCATCACATAAAAACGCACTTCGAGCATTTAAGAAATTTCAAGAAAAGCATGGTGGTGAAGTAGCACTAAATCAACTTGTAAGTCAGGCTGATGATGTAGTTACCGACAAAGACGATATATTATATCGATTCTAAATCTTTAATATCTTCATCTAAACTTCTAATATATAAACAGTTGGCGTGTACTCCACCGCCACCTTTAACTTCAGGATCAATATTAGTAACTCTATAGTCATGGTGGAAACCTCTTTCTTTACCATAACCTATTTCTTCTATTATTACTTCAGTAAATTTTGTATCACTTATTTTTAAATATGCAATATCTCCGACTTTAAACGAAGTAGTTGTAGCTTGTTGATATTTCATAACCAACCACATTTTTTATTAAATAATTCAGCAAATCCATCCAACACAAATATTCCACCCCTTGCACTAACCAAACCTTTATCTGGATACACAATTGTAATATTAATTTTTTGTCCTGTTTTTAATACATCAATGAATGATTCATAAGTATGACCACCTTCTTGTAGTACATTTTTTCTAGCGATGGTTATTTCTCGATTAATTTGCATTCCAACTTTAGTTTTAAGTTTTTCTCCGTCAAGGTGCCGAACAAAAATATCTACTTGACTTGTTACATATCTTGGTAATAAATCTAAGTTAATTAAAATAATAACATCATTTGATGTTGGTTTACATTGAATAATTAATGATGTGCCAAATTTTGCATAATCTCTTGATTCAATTTTCAAAGAAGTAACACTGGCAGCATTTATTTCACTAGTCCATTCAGCGATTGTTGGAGTGGGAAAAAAGGTAATTGTTAAAAGTAACAATATTGATAAGAACTTCATTTGAGTTTCCTGTTAAATAAATTTTAGTGCTGCTACTATGTCACTTCCTGATAATTCGTATATGGCAGAATAATAAACACCGCTTGAGTATTCAAATCCACCTACAACATCAGCTACATCATAAGACAATATCCCACCATGAGATACTGTTTTTTTAGTGACATATACGTATTTAAATTCTTGAGTTGAATTTTCATCAGGCACATAGTTTTTAATATAAAATTTATCACCAACATCATAAAAAGAAGTTAAACCTCGATCTTGATTTAAGTCTAAGGCACGAACAAATTTAAATCTCATCATTTACCCCATAATTTCAATATTAATATATCAGTGATATACATCCATATCGCACTAAAAAGAAATGAAAGTCCAATAGAAACATACACGATAATAGTACCGTACACATCGATCATATGCATAGACTGCCTACTTAATGCCAACGTACCAAGATATAAAACAAACATGAATAATTCAAAGAGAAAAAATTGAATGAATTTATTAGTCATACATCACAAATTAATTAATAGTTAATTGTTATTATTATATCACGATAAATCAATTAAGTAATTAATTATGAGTATAGAAAAGCAAGTCTTTAAATCTCCATTGGAAGATTTAATAAAATCTCGACCAAAAAACAAACCAACATCATCATCGTTTGGTCATAGACCACAGGATATTGAGAAAAAGAAATTAGCTGAAGAAGCTGATGAAAAGAAGACCGATACTTAAAGACATTGAAGTTCGTTTATAAACCGTGGAATGTAATCAACAAAGTCTGGATCATCAAGCTCTGTAACTTGTACGGAGCCTAGACTTTCATCATTGATCGTAATAAAGAACCACAATCCTTCATCTATAATGCCAGTGAATTTATTAGTCTCGCCCCAGTCGATAACAAAACCCTTTAGGTTAATTGTCTCAACGTAGTCGCCGACTTCTAAATCAATAATTTCTAATTCACTGAATATCATTTGAGTATTTATATACTCGACAATTCAAATTCTATCTAAATCCGTACAAGTCAATTTCATTAAATCTTTTACGCTTGCATCCCAGACTTTTATTTCTTCATCATTAAAATCTTTAACTAGATAAAGACCAACAAAAAAATAATCTGCTTTATATAAAATACGAAATAATTTATCTGCATCTTCATAAGCATCAAACGTTCTGGCCTCACCCTCACCATCCACTGTTTCTACAAATTCGACACAATACTGATTCATATTAATTCAAGCTCGTTGCAGGCAGATTCACATGTAGTTTCAACAAATATTTCTATCGAGTATCACATAGACCTAGTATAGCAAAATTAATTAATTATTCTAAATAATAATGTCTATAGTATCACATATTATATTATCAATTAATGCGATAATTAATCGATATATTGGGTAGGAAAATATTATGGTGCTTTTTGGAATACTTGGAATTCTTATAGTTGTTGGTTGGCTTCGTTATGAAATAAGCGAAATAATAAAAAAACGCAAAACGCGGGCAAACTATAAACAAAAATAAACTTGAACATGCTGGTAATTAATTCATTAATAGTGTTACATACTGTTAAATAACTGAGAATTAATTATGGATGTTTCAACTGAAGAAAGAGAAGCAATTGCGGCAATTGCAGCTATTCAAGAAAAACAACGACATAAAAAATGCGTTAAATTGCGAATAGATAAAATGATGTTTGGCTGGGTGTTGCCAATGACTATTGGTTTTGCTGGTGGTTTTGCGGTGGTTTATCATTATTACGTTTAATGAAAAAAAGAACCATCATACAGATGGTTCTTTTTTGTCTTTACAGACTACAAATTTCTGCTAAGGTTTCTGTGAATCCAATTAGAGAATATTTACCACCCATAGTGACCGAACCAATTTCACGGTCAGATACAAGTACAATCATTTCTTTACCTATCTTCATTTTCTCTAAAAGAACATCATAACTTTGTGTTGGTAAATCCGTTTCAACGTCTTCGTCCAATTGCTTTCTTGTCAGCATTATAATACCATCTTGTGTAGAAGTTATAACAACTTCATTTGTTTCATCGACTGATATTACAGTTGCCGAAACATCATTTTTCATTACGCTGTTGGTGCGGTCAATTAAGAATATTTTTACATCATCATCTTCATATCCACATCCAAGAGCTAAATCCATTCTCGGTGTTGGTGTAAGCGGTACTGTCATGATTACATTTACACCGCTTTCTAATGTTAGACTAGTCCAATCATCTATAGCTTGTGCAGCGCCTGCAAATAAACCAGTAATTGATAATAAAGCTATCGTCCGTATAGTTTTGTTCATATGTTATCCTATATTTAATTAAACTTAACTCGTATTCTATCACGATAGACGCATAAATACTAGTCAATATTAAAATAGGAGAATATTATGTTTTTTGGACTTATAGTTGGATTTGCGGCGGGATTTTATTACAGTAAGAAAAGCGCTCAAGTTAATGCACTAATTAAAGAAAAATGGGCAGCATTTAATAACAAGGTTGACTCAACTGACGTTGAATAATTTTGTGAACTAGTTCACATTTCTTTAAAGCGGATTATATAGTATAATTTGCTTATGGGAAATCAAGAAGTAAAAGATATATTAGATTCATTAAAAACAAATCCCGATTATTTAACTGAGATGTTTAATGATAAAGAAGTGGATTATATTATTCATTATGTAACTGGTGAGGTTCAATTAAATATTTTAGAAGTTGGAAAATTAGAAGCTTCTGATATTATAGGTCATCCATTTGTTAGATCTGTTGTATGGTTCTTTTATGATCTTAGTGGGGATCGTGAAAATGTAATGACTCGACATAAAGGTGTAGCCGATAAAGCCATTAAAGAAATAATAGATACTAATAAACCTGTTATTATTTCTGCTCATTTATCAAAACAATTAACCGCATTAGATAAGATATAAAAGGGACATATAAATGTCCCTTTTTGTTTTCAGTATTAAAATTATTTGTTTAGAAATATTTATCAGCAAAATCGTTGAAATCATCAATAGTACCGCGCATACCCAAGATGTAAACTAACTCAACCGAATCAGAAAAATCAACTAAATTTTTCTTATACATTTTGCTTAAAGCGAACTTCCATTGATCACCATACTTTGTATTGTATGCTTTGTTCAAAAATGCTGTACCATTTTCTTGCTTGAACTTAGGTGAACGACCACCCTTACCAAGATTAATACCAAGACCACCATTGTTACCATTACCAATAGTAATATAAATACCAAGATCTTTAATAAAGTTCATATTAGATGGTTTTGTTTTCTTTTCATTAAAAGCCTGTACACCAAACGAATGTTGAACAACTTTAACATTCTTTCGTTGTGCATCAGGAATGTTTCTCAACACATCAGCAGTAAAATCAGCAGGACCACCTTCGGCGACCCACACCGTACCGCCACCATTCAATGTCTGTTTCCAAATGCTAGTTACTGTTGCGACAGTTTGTGACCATGCTGCGTGTGCATCCATTGTTTCAGGGAATAGAGATTTACAGTGTTCAGTACTTCCTTCAATGATTTCGGTATTCTCCCAAGATCTAGTTCCATTAATTACAATGTAATTTACTTTGGGAAGTGCATCAAGGATAAGTTTGTTTGCAATCATTGCTTGTAAATCATCTGGATCCATCGAAGAATCAAAATGCATTGAAATAAGATCATTTGCTTTATATACAGATGAAGTATACTCACCATCAGTATTAGTAGTAGTTTCAACTGGAGCGGAAACATCAGTACCTGCTTTTATAGAAGGACTTCGCAATTCAAGACCTCTGATTTCTGCATGGACAGATCGACCAATCATTTCAAGTGTATAAGTGCCTGCTTTGCTGATAGTAAATTTGTTTTGTGCATGTGAGCCATCAATTTCAGCAGCGGTTGTTTGGTTCCACTGACCACCACCATTGAAGTAATGCTTTCGTAAATCAAAAACACCATTCATTTTAAACCAAACGTCATTTCCTAAATCATGACGGCCAGCGATTAATGTTGCTGCACGACCTTCAAGTGCTAACGTGTAATCTCCAGCAGGAAGTTTAAGTGTATATTTAATTATACCTACAGTATCTAATGTATCATTCTTTTTCAAGAATCTATTAGCGCCAGTCCATTTAATACCATCAGCAGTTTGAACCCAACCACCACCAATAAATTGACCTGAATTTAGATCGATTTTAACAACGCCGTTTGATACTTGTCCACCAGTAGTATTAGTTGATGGAGTAGATGGTGTTGATGGGTTAGATGGTGTTACTGGAGTTACCACTCCATTTAAATCAGATGCACTAAAATTCTTACTGGCTGAATAAAATGAACCATTAACTGGATCAGTATCTTTTGGATTTGATCCGTATACTTTTTTATATCCTGCTCGTGCTTCTGCCAGAGTTGCTGCTTTAAAAAATTTAATTCCATTAGCTTCGAACGCTGGTGAATCTACGGGATCAGGTGTTGGAACTACCACAGGATCTGGAGTTGGTTCATGCTCTGATACGTCTGGTGCTGCCTTTAAAGAAGACAACGTATTAGTTATATTTGCTATTGACTTTACAATTTCGTCAAGTTGTTCTTTTGTAATCGTAACATTACTCATTTAGTTCTCCGTTGGTGAGTTTTGATCATAAATATTTATCTTAGGAGATAATATTTATGATCATATTAACACAAGAAACAGTAGAAGATTTAATTAAAAGTCTTAATCAATTGAGTGATTTACTTAAATCATTAAGTAATACTGAAGAAGAACCAGATCCTACTGTAGCGCCAGAACCAACACCGGACCCTGTGGTTGTCCCTTTTCCTCCTGCGCATCACAAGGGTGTTGAAGTAGCAACAATTGCCGAATTTAATGCAGCAGTTGCGAATGCAAATAAAAACAGAACTAATGGTATAGCCCATATTAATTTAACACAAGATATTGCACATCGTGGACAGCAGGTATTAATTCAGACTGCAAAGAAAGTTACTGTTAATGGAAGCAAATTTAAATTTCATCGAAAGCAAGATCAATATGGCAATCATATGTTTCATATGTTGGGGTGTGAAGATTTTAAATTTAGTGCAGTTGGTTTCGATGATAATAATGATGGTAAGTTTGGAAAAGTTGGAAATGGAAATACCAAACACATGATTTGGGTTAGAAACTCAAAAAATATTGATTTTGATGATACTGTTGTTGAAAACGCCAAAGGATATACTTTGTATATTCAAGATGTAGACGGTTTTTCATTCACTAATAGTGAAATGTTAAATGCTGGAATTCTTGGTTTGTATGTTGGACATGATAACCAGTATAGTGAACGGGTTGTTATTGAAGATAATCACTTCCATGATAATGCAACAAACGCGATAGCTTTACTTGGTGTAGCTGGTGGTACTCAAAATATAGTTAGAAATAATTTGTTCGAACGAAACCATATTTACGGTCGATGGGCAGTAGCACCACAATATGGAACTGGTTTCACTGGTGGAGGGCAATTATATATTGCACAAGCTGATAATCTACTCGTTGAGAAAAATAAAATTTATGATGGTAAATGTCTAAACGGTTATCATAGATTAAATAACTCTAAAAATGGTGATGTTTCAGGTATCGAGCTAAGTGAAAATAAGAGTGATCGAGTTCGAGTTAAAAACACTATTATTCGATATAATGATATCAGAGATAACGATGGTCATAAAATAGCTCAAAACGTGTTATCTATTCTTGACAGTACAACTGAAATTTATGGCAATACTGGTACTGGAAATGGACACAATGATCGAATCGTTGTTAAAGAAGGTCAAGCAAAAGTATCTTAAAATAAATTCCCCCGTTTAAAAGCGGGGGAATTCCTACCATTAATGTGATCTAGTTAACATTAATTATTAAATCTACAGCCGATCTGACTGTAGATGGTGTAACTACTTCTATACCATTTGAGTTTACTGCTACTGAATAAATTAAATTTTTAGTAGTATCTGAATAGAAAAGGCACTCGATTGAGTGCCTTTTTGTTTTTGTGTTATAGTGTGAATTTAAAAGTAGGAGAAAATTAAATTGAATTTTGATGATATGCCAGATGAAGTTTATAAAATGTGTGTCAATGGTGCGTTAATTGTAGGCTCTAGAGCCATTGTAGCGATGGGAGAAGATGGAAACCCTGATGATTGGGATTTGATTGTTCCACCAGAAAAATGGCACTCAATAGCTTTAATCATCCCAAACACAGCAACACCAAATAGTTTTGGTGGGTGGAATTTTGAAGTTTCAGATTACACTAAGGTATATGTTGATGTTTGGCCTGATACTGTTCAACGATATTTAACGAATTTTAAAAGTGATGTATATTATCAAGGCTACGTACTGGATTTTTTAACCAACCGATATTATTCGTCTGGTGTCATTACTTGATTTGAATATAAAAGACCAAGTAGCATTTAAGGAAAATGGTATTTGGCGGTTTGGTCAAGTTATGAACATAGACAATTTGATTGTAACAGTCGTGTCTTATGGTGAAATATTAAAAATACAATTGGAAAATATTTCTAATATTACAGATATAATTAATAATTGGGATAAAGATGAGTTATTATAAAAACGATATTGTTAAATTTGAATATATTTCAAAAGACCAATACTATGCACATACTCGTAGCACACATGTTGAATATGGAGAGATTCTTCATACGGAAGGTTATTATTATTTAATCAACAATTCGTATAGAGTGGTCAGAAAAGTTCATGGTAGATGCATTGTACAAATATTAGAATCAGTAAAATTCGATAAACACTTGGATAAATTAAATGATTTATAACATCGACGATATTGTTTGTTCATTTGATGGTACATTTGTTCATGGAAAAATTATTGGTTATGATAATAAACATCAAACATATGCTGTAATGTGGGATGAGAAAACATACGATTATAAAAAATCTAATGAAGAAATGTATGGGTGGACAGACAACACATTAATTCATTCCAATTTTATTAAAGTGGTTAATGAATTAGATGAAATATAAAGTTGGTGATGTATTGAAATATGCTGGATTTGTTTATCATGAACAAAATGGTATAAGAGAATTAATTGCTTCTACTGTAGTAGTTAAAGAAATAATAGATAACAAAACAATTAAGGTTGATTGTTATTCTTATTCTAATAATAAACAATATGTACTTAATGAATATGACGATTGGGATATTTCAATTGACTACAGTGATTTCATTTTTTCACTAACCGACAAAAATATAGAAGAATTGATGAGTATTTAATATGAAGAAAAAATTAGATTATCGTATATTTAGTGTTGTTTCAAGTGTAAGGCTTACTAAGTTGGAAACTATATAAATGTTCACGATAGATAAATTCGATGGTGATTACAGATGGTTGAGTAATTTCTATCCTACTGAAGTTACATATGAAGATATCAAGTACCCAACGGTTGAGAATGCTTATCAGGCAGCGAAAACACTTGATATACAGCAACGTGTACCATTTGAAATAATGACTCCTAGTGGAGCTAAGGCTGCGGGGAGAGCGCTTGTAATGCGCAAGGATTGGAATTCAGTTAAATTGCATGTCATGAATCAATTAGTTTTTCAAAAATTCATGTTTAATGAAGATTTAAAAGAAAAATTAATGGAAACTGAAAACGATATGATCGTTGAGGGGAATACTTGGAATGATACATTCTGGGGAGTATGCGAAGGTGAAGGTGAAAATCACTTGGGCCAATTAATAATGCAGACTCGAAATATGATTCGGGCGTTTGGTTACTAAATTAAGGAACTGAAATGATAACCTATAATCTCGGTGATACTCTGTTGATTGATGATGGTGTTGGTTGGAATGGGGGTACATTATACATTTATGTTGGTGAAACAACAGTAGATGATGGAGTAGGGTTAGTTTGTGTTGAGCCTGAAAAATTCAATGCTGATGTCACCTACAAACTCAATCATAAAGATGTAACCAAATTTGCATTATATAGATTAATGAAAAATATTACTGATGATACTAAAGAGTTGGATAAAATCTAAATTAAATTTGTATTAATTTATTAGATGATTCTATCAAAGTTCTTGTTTTAAGTATCTCACTATCAATATAAAAAATAAAATCATCATCAGCAAATATAAATTCACCAGTTGATATCTTATCGGCATCATATCGGTGTGGTAATTTCAATTCAACTTCTTCACATTTGCTACCATATTTAATTTTAAATGCATACCTGTCCGAATTTAATTTCAAAATATCATCAACTTCTTTAACCATTGATCGAATATTGCCAGTAGCTGGCTCATGTACAGTATGTGTATTACTTCCAAAGAACTGGATTATTATTGTGTCACCCACTCGCACATCATGGTAATTAATTTTCTCAAAACCATCAATCATCTCAATATACCTAGAATTAATTTTATAGTGTTTATTATACACCGAATTCATTATTAAATAAATAAGTAAACTGCTTTTAATTAATACTGGAACAATTAATGTTATTATCTGAGATACATGATCAAGAAAAAATAAACCGCCAGAAGAAGGTGGAAGATTTTGCTGCTAAAGTAGCCAAATACTTACGCAAAAATCCAGATCAATCTGATATAGTTTCTAAAATGTTGGGGGTAGAAATTAGAGTACGAAGCAATAAGCCAGTGGCGATGGGCGATCTTAAATTAGAAAGTTCATTTAAAAGTGGTCTGAGTGATGTAGTTAAGAATTCAAAAACTGATTATGCTCGTGATGAAAGTCCACTAGAAAAATCGGTTCCGGTTAAGAAAAAGCTAAAACCAAAATCACCTGAAGCTTTGAAATATACCATATCAAAGCATGGAAAGAAAACACTAATAAAACAGCAGTTTGCACCAGACGAGCCTGAAAGACAACCAGCAAAACCAAAAAGCGCTGGTTTGGCTGATAGAGATAAAGAGTTCTATGGTAAATTCTTTAATAAAAAATCTGGTATTGATCCTGAAATAGATTTAGGAAATCCCGATGAAGAATCAGTAATTCCAAATAATGATAAAGAATCAGTGACTCCTGATGTAAAAAAGAAAGGTAGATTTGCTCGCTTTAAAGATTTCACCAAACAATCATTTAATGATGGTAGAAGTGAGGTTTTAGATAAACATGCTGCCAAGCAAGCTGAAAAAGAGTCTGCTCGTAAAGCTCAACAAGCAAATCCAGAAATTTCTGGTGGTGATGCTCCAGTAGATGATAATTATGATTCTGGTAATCAAGCAACTGAGTTGAATAACACCACCTCAAAGATATCCACAATTGTGGGACGATTAACACCAGAAGAAAAGAAAGTAGTTGCAAACTCTGTTGCTTATCTAGTAAGGTAAAGACTATGAAAAAATTTATTTTAGGAAATTGGTTCCATTAGTTTAATTTAAACTAGGAGAACCAAATGATCGAAGTATACAAATCAATAACCGCTGGACACCCACGGTTAGTTGAATTCTATGATAATTTTGAAGATTTCTTCAGAATTAATTCTGAAGCCATTATTAAATCTCAATATGGCTACACACAAGACCAAATATTTTATAATGATTCGCCTTTCTGGGGAGAAAATCCTAGAATGTATCCTGCTGGATATGTTAAAGTTGCTTATGTGGATGGTAAGCCTGTCACACCCGATTATTTAATTGGATTGGAGCGTAAAATTGGTTTTTACTCCACACAAGTTAGAAAAAAACGTTGGAAAAAACGAATTTTTCAGCGTAGACAGGGACAGACAACCCCATGTTATGGTGGTTCCAGACGCCCACAATATCACAATGAACTAAGAAACAATGTTATTGTGGATGAATTAGAACCTCCAATTCGTGGATCGCGTAAAGCATTAATGGAATTAAATGATTGGTGGAATGAATTTCCATCTCATGCTGAAAAGAACTGGAAGCATTACAGAAAAACACAATGGAAGACTCGTGATATTTAAAGTTGGTGATGAAGTTGAATTTGATTTTGAAGATGCTACTGGTGGCATGTATGGCTATACAAACTTAGTGCATGGGTGCGCTATAGTTGAATCAGTAGATTATAAAACTTATACTGTTACATTACATAACTTTCAAGATGGACAATATGAAGGTTATGAAGGTATGGAAATACCAATGAAACATATTACTTGGAATTTTGAATTTCTTGATCGTATTGTTATTCCACTGGAAAATTTATGAATAAGATAAAAAGTATTTTCTTATATATTAAAAATAAATTTTTTGGGTCTAATGGTACTGAAAATTTTGATGGCAACGCATTCTTTGACCATTTAATAGATGAAATAAAAGAAGGTAAAACCAAAGAAAGAATGGATCCAATCGTGGATGAATTAGACGATATATAAATGTGAACTTCGTCACATTAAAAATTAATTATTAATTGTATAATATGAAAACTAAAACACCAACAAAAATATCGCAACAAGCAAGAGAAGAAAATATAAAACGTGCTGTTGCCATTACCAACAAATGGCCTGACTGGAAAAAGAATTACCAGTTAACTAAGTGGAAAAACAACAATGTCTAATTTTGAAGTTAAAGTTGTACAAGTAACAATTGAAGAACATCCAAACGCTGATGCAATAGAGCTGGCAAACATTGCTGGCTTTCAATCTATTGTTAAAAAAGGTCAATGGAAAACTGGTGATTGGGGTGCTTATATTCCTGAAGGTGCATTGCTTCCAGAGTGGCTTTTGAAACAAGAAGGTTTTTGGAAAGAAGAAAGTGGTAAGGGAATGCTCGCTGGTAGTCGTGGTGATCGCGTAAAGCCAGTAAAACTTCGTGGTGTACTGTCTGAGGGAATATTAATTAAACCACATCTAAAAGTTATGCCTGATTTTAAAGATCAAACGCTTTTCATATTTGGTCGTGAAAAAGAAGCCTATCTAGCCGACAAAGAAAAATTCAAGGCTGCGATATCAGATGAATATGATTTTGAATGCCGAATGGATCATGTAGAAGATACCGTAACAGTTGAAGCTGGTGATGATGTTGCTGAATTTTTCGGCATCACTAAATGGGAACCACCTATCCCAATTCACATGCAGGGTGCTCGTGAAAATGCTGATGGATGGACTATTAAATTTGATATAGAAAACTTTAAAAAATTTCCTGATGTATTGGGTATGGGTGAGCAAGTTGTAATCACCGAAAAACTACATGGTACATTTGCACAGTTTGGTTATGTACCAGATCTTGATCGTAAGATTGTTGCATCGAAAGGTCTTGCTGCTGCTGGCACAATGCTAAAATCAAACGACGAAAACAAAGACAATCTTTACGTTAAGACTGCGTATCAAGCAGATGATGGTGAAGAAAGTATAATGGATAAAATTCAGCGCATTTCAGAGCAGAAGAAGGAACCATTTTATATATTAGGTGAAATATTTGGTCGTGGCATTCAAGATTTGATTTATGGTCAAGATAAGCCAGTGTTTCGAGCCTTTGATATGTACATCGGTCAGCCTCAACGTGGTCGTTACTTGAACTACAAAGAAATGCTTGAGATTTGTAAAGAATATGATATTCCACATGTGCCGATTCTTTATACTGGTTCGTTTAACCACGAAGTGTTGGATGAATACACCAATGGTAAAGAAACTTTGTCTGGTAAGGAAAATAATATCCGTGAAGGAATTGTTATCAAGCCGTTTGAAGAACGTCCTGATGTAATGATCGGTAGAGTTATTCTTAAAAGTGTCAGTGAGAAATATCTGACCCGAAAGAATGGTACTGAATTAAATTAATATGATCGATAACACTCTCGAACCGGAGCCATAAATACCTCACTAATAAAGTGAGGTTGGTTCAATGTCAAAAAGTGATCGAATAAGAGAAATGTTAATTGAAGGCATAAAACACAAAGAAATAAGCAATGAAGTAGGTGTAGCAAAATCAACAATATCTTATCATGCAAAGCAGTTAGGATTATCCAAGCATATGCCTACATATGATTTAATTAAAATGCAGGCACATTATGATGCTGGTAATACTATTAGAGAAACTATAAAACATTTTGGTTTAAATCGAAGTACATGGAACAAATATGTAAGACTCAATAGAATTAAATTGGATAATACACCAGAGCGCGAAGCTTTATTAAAAGAATCTAGAAAAGTTGATAGTAGAAGCCATACAATACCTATTGACGAAATGTTTATCCGTAAATCTAATTCAAACACAACAACTATCAGAAACCGCATCAAAAGAGACAGTTTGATGATTTATTCATGTGATATGAAAAATTGTCCTTTGTATGGAATAATTAATCCCAAATGGTGCGGAAATGATTTAATTCTTCATTTGGATCATATCAATGGTGTATCGAATGATCATAGACTTAAAAATTTAAGATGGTTATGTGCTAACTGTCACACACAAACCAGTACATATTGTGGTCGAAATATAAAAAACTATTGACAAATTAATTACGACATAGTAAATTATTAATTAATGGCTCCATAGCTCAGTTGGTAGAGCAAGGGATTCTAACCCCCTGATAGTAACTTATGTTGCAGCGTCGGTTCAAATCCGACTGGAGCCTCCATTTTATTTTGTAACAAGGAAGCTTTTATGAGTATTTTACTAAATACTAAAACAACAAAGGAAAATAACAATGCATTAGATCAATTATTCAAGAGGGCCGCCCTCGACTCTATTTTTAAGCCTTGACAAAGGTAGTATGAAAAACTTTAAACCTAAATTTAATTATAGAGAGAAAACAACATGAATAAAGTAACAAAACCTCAACTGCCAATTAGTGGCACAGCGTTTATTAAAACAAAATCCGACTATTTACTGTTTATTGCCAATTGGAAACGAGTGGTAAAGCGTGATAGTGAAAGAGATTATGGTTCAACATTTGCATCATTAATGATTTTTCGAAATCTTGCTATTGGCAGTGATACATTCAAAGGATTTACTCCATCCCAAAAAATCAACGTATTAAAAAACGGAAGAACATTTCTTTCTGGTTGGCTTGATGCGTATGATCTACTATGTAGTTCAATTAATCGAGTAAAGCAGGATTCCGATAGAAAATCCAATCTCATTGATGATCTTAAAGAATTAATGGACGGTATTTCGGATGAAAGTATGAATGATTTCAATAACATTTATGCTGAACTCGTTCAACCAGTTAAATATAGTCACCTGAACTCGCGTAGCTATACTAGATGGATTCACGACCATTTAGTGACCGATATTGCATCTGGTGAGCATAAGCGCGTACAGACGATTACAGAGATTCTAAACCACTACGATGGAAAACGAGAAACAGTTGAACCTGCAATGGAAGTAGCTGAAGTCGAAATTGACAGGCAAGCTGAAGTCGCGTAATATAAATATTATCTATTAATATTTTTAACAAAATGGATTCTAAAATTAGAATCCATTTTTAATTGAGGATCATGAGTTATGGATATGAGAGGCAAAATAGAAGTTTATAAAGCAGATGATGGATGGCGATGGAGATTACTAGCTACTAATGGTGAACCACTATCACACGGTGGAGAAGCATTCTCAAGTAAACAAGCCTGTAAGAAAAGTATTTCTGTTATTGCTGAATGTTTTCAGGGTTATAGTGAAGATGAAATGTTAATCGAATCCGATTAATCATGCCAACCTTAGTAGAACTATTATCTAGTATAGATGTTCTAACATTAATTGCAATTAACAGCATATCGTTTATTATAACAGTGACGTTTACGCTTTTAGTTGTATTTTTGGGAATGTCTTCAGATCGCTTCAATTTTAAAAAGCGGCTTATTCAAATGGCGTTGATGCTTATCAGTATCAACGCTATTATTTCTGTAGTTTCCTTTTTTATAGTGGGCGTGGTTATATACTCAAACACATTAATTTAATTTGTGCTTAAACACACACAATCTACGAATTAACTCCTGTATCATCTGATTCATGATAAACACAAAAAATATAAAAACATTTCTAGTCGGTGGTGCTGTAAGGGACCAAATTATCGGTGTGCCTGTGAAGGACCGAGATTGGGTTGTTGTCGGTGCAACTGTACAAGATATGATTGATGCTGGCTTCTCACAAGTTGGCAAAGACTTTCCAGTATTTCTCCACCCTGAAACTGGCGAAGAACATGCGCTTGCCAGAAAAGAACGTACAACTGGTGGTGCTCATGATGAATTTGAATTTAATGTTGATCCATCGGTTACACTGGAGGAAGACCTCGTGCGCAGGGATTGTACTATGAACGCTATTGCAATGGATGATACTGGTAACTTCATAGATCCGTTTGGTGGTGTTGCTGATATTAAAAACAAAATCATACGTCATACATCAGATGCTTTCAAAGAAGATCCTGTTCGTATATTGCGAGTTGCTAGATTCTTTGCAAGATTCGGTCACTTGGGATTTAAGATCGCACCAGAAACAATAGAACTAATGACTGATATGGTCAGTAATGGTGATGTGGAACATTTAGTTCCAGAACGTGTGTGGCAAGAAATGGAAGGTGCATTAGGTGAAAGAAGCCCAATGCTTTTCGTGCTTACAATGGCACTGGTCAAAGCATGGGCTGATGTATGTCCAGAGCTTGAAGAAGTTGCTGATAATTTCTTTTTCAGTGGTATTGATTTTAATTCACTGTGTTCACACGATATGGAAAAGCCTGTTCGTATGGCAGTATTGTGCAAAGATCTAACACTAGATGAAGTCAATGGACTAGTAATGAGATTGAAGCTACCAAATGAGTTTTCTGAGCTTCTTCTCTCATGCGTGTGTGTTACGCCAAAAATAAAACATTCTACTGGTTGCAATGATTCAACTGTAATATTGAATACTATTAAGTTGATGGATTTTAGAAGAAATCCTGAAAAGGTTGAAACTCTATTACGTGTTGGTGAATTAACAGGTCAATTGTTCGGTCAAGGAAATTTTATCAGACTCATTGTTCAGCGGTTGTTGGACATTGATGAAGGTGGTGTTGCTAAGGCTACATCTGATCCTAAGAATATTCCAGATGCAATTAATTCAGCACGATTAAAAGCTATTGATGAACTGATGCAAGAATTAAAGATTGATAGTAATCAGCAAATAATAGCAAATTAATAACTATAAAAATTAAATTGATACTAAAGGTAAAAAATGATATCCTCATCGCATAATTTAAAAATGAGGATATCATCACATGAATTACAACGAATTCGTCCCATCGGCGATACGAACAGAATCAATCATTAGCGAAGTAGTAATAGATAAATCAATGTATCAAGCATTGATAACAGCCAGCCTAAGACTTGCCGACAATCTTGACTTAATTAAAAAGAATGTTTTCTATGGTAAGCCAATTGATTCAGATCGATTCAATAATAACATCACCGAAGTATCCTATCAAATTCAATCTTCATTGCAACCTGAAACTATATTAGAAAACACTGCGACTGTTCCAGTACCAGTGACAGTAAATCCACGAGTATTTCATGGTGTAATTGGTATCATCACAGAAGCTCTAGAATTAGCAGAGTTGATTGATTTGGATGAAGAATATCCTGATAAAAAGCAAATTGGTTTAGAGTTAGGTGATTTACAATGGTATTCTGCTATTCTATGTGATTCAATGTCATTGGATATGGAGGAAGATGTATTGGTGGCAGTTATAACTAAATTAAAAACTAGATTTCCTGACAAATTTGAATCTGCATTAGCTATTACACGAAATAAATTAGAAGAAGATTCGTCAGTGCATAATATCTAAAATGGTAAAATCTCGTGCTGAAATGAAAAATTTAAAGAAATTGCATCTCGCAAATGCAATTTCTTGGCATGATGGTTTAGATTTAAATACTATAAATAATTGGGTTATTATGCCGAATAAAAGAATTGAGAAATCATCAGATATATTCATACACAATGCAAATATTTTACACGAAAATAAATATTCATATGACGAAGTACAATATATAAACAACAACACGGGTGTAAATATTAATTGTTCTGATCATGGTTTATTTAAACAATTACCAAGCAATCATACAAGTGGTAGAGGGTGTCCAAAATGTAAATATGAAAATTTTGATTATGGTGCAATAAAACAAAATTTCATAAAAAAAGCAAAGCTGATACATGGTGAAAAATATAATTATGAAAATATAATTAAATTAGTTTGGCGCGATCAAATTCCAATATTATGTCCAATACACGGAGAATTTTTGCAATTACCAAATAATCATCTAGCGGGAAAGGGTTGTGGTAAATGTGGTAGAATTCAAGGTGATTTACAAAGAAAATACACTAAAAAACAATTTATAGAAAAGGCCGTAAATGTTCACGGAAATTTATATGATTATTCTAATATAAATTATAGTGGTATAAAGAATAATATTACAATTTTATGTAAAAAACACGGAAAATTTAATCAAACTCCCGATAATCATTTATCGGGAAAGGGATGTAAAAAATGTTCTACGTTTAAAACACAATTAGATGTATAAAGAATTGTTCGTATACTCTATCCAACCTACACAATAAAATCTAATATATATCTGAATGAACTAAAATATAAAGAAAATGGTATAATTAAAAAATTAGAACTAGATATATATTTACCAAAAATAAAACTCGGAATAGAATTTGATGGAGTTTGGCATTTTAAACCACATTGGGATGATTTGACTGGTGTTGGGTTGTTCGAGCAGCAAGCTAGAGATAAAATGAAAAATATTCAATGTGAGAAAGCTAATATTAAGCTTATTAGAATCAAATATACAGAATACAATCTAAAAATGTCAGATGAAGAAAAAATTAAAATAGTTAAAAAAGCCATAACTGGATACCCCTATATTTGTAGAGTATTATAACTAATATGGGGTTTTATCTAAGTTTGTCCTAAATATTATTATCTAAGATTTATTGTAAACCGAGGATCAATAATATGTCGAAAAAGGCCCGTTCTAATCACCACTCACGCCGCCATCACGAAGATAATAATATCATCGCAATCCATAACGACCAACAAGCCAGATTAGCTGGACCCAAAAAGAAAAGTTGGTCAATTCACGATTTAAAATCCATACGTCCATTAACAGATACACAATCAGATATGTTTCAATCTTGGTTTCAAGGTGATAACATTTGTGCTGCTGGTTCTGCGGGTGTGGGGAAATCGTTCCTAGCTTTCTATCTATCTCTTAACGAAATGTTGAGTCGTGGTGAACACGATAAAATAATTGTTGTTAGATCTGTAGTAGCTGGTCGAGAAATGGGACACTTACCCGGCAGTAAGGAAGAAAAAGAAGAAGTTTTTGAATTGCCATACCATGATATCTGTCATGAATTACTTGGAAGAAAATCTACTTATAATGATATGAAAGAAGCTGGTAAAATTAAGTTTGTTTCAACATCACACATACGTGGATTAACTTGGGACAATGCATTAGTAATTGTAGATGAAAGTCAAAACATGAATTTTGATGAACTAGATTCAGTCATGACACGAATTGGTGAAAACACCAGAGTAATTATCTGTGGTGATCATAAACGTCAATGTGATTTAAAACGTCATGAAGTATCTGGTCTTGACAGATTAATTGATGCTTTTGATTATATGGATAATTTCTCTAACATTAAATTTACTGCTGATGATGTTGTTAGATCTAAATTAGTTAAACAATGGTTGAAAGCAACTGATCAAGTATAATTAAAGTTTGACTTAATTCACATTCTAAATTATCATATCTCCTGAAATCAATTGGGAGATATGATTAGTGTCTGAAGAAAAAACTTATCTGTTTAAAAACGAATCTGGTGAGCATATCGAAGTTGTTCTAACTGGACGAACAGCAAAAGATAAATTAAAAGCTGTTGGTACTGCTCAAGAACGAACTATTAATCTTGTACAAATAACTCCTGTTGAAATCGACGATGGACGATGGAAAAAATTCGTCCGTAAAGAATTATTAATCGAAGTAGACGTTGAATAATAGGAATACCAATATGAGTGGAATAGAAGTAAAATTAATAGAACACAGCCAATCCGAAGCTGGTAAGGATTTAATTACCTTTCAACTTCGCTACCATCGATACATTTTAAGTGAAGTTAATACACATAGAATGATAAGTCGAAATTCAAGCTCAAGCCGAGCCATACCAATCGCTAAAACTATAGAACAAGTTAAAACTAATCCTGCCATGCCGATACATTGGGGCAAGAACATGCCCGGTATGCAGGCAACAGAACAGCTCGAAGGCGAAGAACTGGAAGCTGCAAAGGCTTTGTGGTTAGAAGCTGCTGAATCAGTTGCTAATATTGCTGAGAAATTGGATGAATTAAATATTCATAAGCAAGTTGGCAATCGTATCATGGAACCATTCACTTATATTTCCACCATTGTTACTGGTACTGAATGGGATAATTTCTATGAGCTACGTGCTCATCCAGACGCTCAACCAGAATTTCATGAGTTAGCGATTAAGATGAGAGACTTAGTTGAGGAATCTAACCCAAAAATCTTAACAGAAGAAGAATGGCATCTTCCTTATATTTCTGATGAAGAACGAAAAACATATCCAACACTCAAATTAATTAAGATGAGTGCTGCCAGATGTGCACGAGTTTCTTATTTAACACATGATGGTAAAACACCTAACGTGGAAAATGATCTTAAACTATATGATCGATTGGTTGGATCTGTGCCATTACATGCATCACCGATTGAACATCAGGCAAAACCATTTACTTTTGCTGAAATGGAATCTCGTAACTTTCGTGGTTGGCATCAGTATAGAGCAATGATGGAGGATAATGAACTACCGTGGAAATAGATAAACAATTATCGATAATGTTATCAGTTGATGAAAATGGTGGATTTTCAAAAAATGGAAAGATACCGTGGTACTCAGAAAATTATATGGAGTTCTTAGATACATTAACTGATAAAGAAAATACTGCGTGTGTTATGGGGAGAAATACGTATAACACATTCCTTGAAGAAGATTCAAAATACTTCGATATATTTTCTAATAAAGATATATTCGTGGTTTCATCTACTGAATCATTTAATCCAGCACACGGTACTAAGGTGTCCAATCTTCATCAGGCTCAATTGTTAAATCAACATAACAGTAAAAAGGTTGTTGTACTAGGTGGTCGGCGATTATTTATCGAAGCATTATCTCATAAGCCTTTGATTTTAATGGGAATAATGAAAAAACAATTTCATCAATGTGATAACAATTTTAATATTGAGGTATTAACACCAGACAAATATAAAATTGCACATGGTGATGATTTGGATGATTGTAGGTTATTAATATACGAACCAGCATAAATATATGTTTTATGATGGAGAAATGCAAATGCATCCGAAGATGAAAGCTCGACGAGAGCGAATGGCGAAACTTGCTGGGAAAGAAGTAGAAGCTGTTGAAGAAGAAGAAGTTGAAGACGACGCTGTTGAAGAAGAAGTTGTTGAAGACGAAGCTGAAGACGAAGCTGAAGACGAAGCTGAAGACGAAGCTGAAGACGAAGCTGAAGACGAAGCTGAAGACGAAGCTGCTATCGAAGACATGACTGAAGAAATGAACGTGGAAGAATTGCGTGACCGCGCTGCTGAATTGGAAATTAAAGGCCGATCTGGAATGCGTAAAGCAGATTTAATTAAAGCTATTAACGAAGCCGAGGGAGATGCATAACTACTAAGTAGATAAGCATTTTTCGAGGTTAGCATGTTAATTAATGAATTGTTTGAAGATAAATCTGATAAAGATGAAAAAGGTACATACGCTGCTGCTAGATTCTCACAAGAATCTAAAAATGCACTTACCAAGTATATCAAAAACAATAAAATAGTTAATTCTGTTGACATAAGCAAACTCCATGCAACACTTTTATATAGCAGAGCTTATATAAAAGATTATAAACCAGTTGGTAAATATGATAAACCCATAGAGTGTAAACCTATGGGTTTTGAAATTTGGCCTTCAAAGCCTGATGAGAAAACTGGTGAGAAATCAAATTGTCTAGTATTAAAACTAGATGCACCTGAATTTAAAGCTCGACATAAAGAATTAATGTCGAAGTATAAAGAAGCCACATACGATTTTCCCGAATTTAAAACACACGTTACGTTAAGTTACAGTGTTGATGATCTTGATCCTAAAGAATTACCTGAGTTTAATGATATACTATATTTAAATGAAGAATATAGTAAACCACTAGATTTAGATTGGGCTAAAAATAATACGGCCAAAAAGTAATTCACTTTCACTTAATTTTAACTTTAGATAATAACAGGATAATTGTTATATGAATGATACTGTCAATAGTAATGAGCCTGATATGAATTGTGGAGTGCATTATTTCCAAGAGCACTTAACTGCTATCATACACCACTTTTATATTACTGGTGATGTTGGACTGGCAGTTAATTATATAGAAATGATACACACGATAAGAAGTGCTGCTCCCAACGATATAATAAAAATTCATTTAAACACTGTAGGTGGATGCATGGATACCGGTATACAAATAATCAATGCAATACGCGAATCTCACGCGCATGTAGTATGCGAATTAGAAGCACAAGCATTTTCAGTCGGTTCTTTAATATTTTTAAGTGGTGATGAATTTGTTGTTCATGACAATGCTGTTTTAATGATTCATAATTTTAGTGGTATGGTATTTGGTAAAGGCCATGAACAACGTTCTAGGTTAGATGCTGTCACTGATTGGTTTCATGATTTTGCAAGACCATTATATGTTCCTTTTATTTCTGAAGAAGAATTTGACTTCGTATTAGATGGTAAAGATATGTGGATGCACTCCAGTGAAATAGGTGTTCGGATAGAGCACATGGTCGATGAAAAAATGGCAGCTATAGAAGCAGCAACAAAAAAACCAAGAAAAAGGAAACCCAGTTCACAAAACAAGAAATAATGTGAACTAATTCACAATCTATTTGTGTTATCATTCCGTCGATGAATGAAGTAGAACAAATAATCAGAGAACACGTACTATTAAATCCACCTAATAATAAAGGCTGGGAATCATGCGTACACGTTGGTTGTGATCATGGAAGTAAAGGTCCACGTTCTGGTTTCATATTCAATTCAGAAGGTGTGACATTCAATTGCTTTAACTGCTCAGTAGCCACTGGCATCAAATACAATGAGAGTTTTGGTATTCCACCTAAACTAAGATCGGTGTTAACTGATTTTGGTATGAGTGATAAAAATTTAGATATACTAAGTTTTAATTTATTTCAACAAAATGCATCAAATCGTTCATCAGCTTCTTCTAATGTTAAAACTAAAATTAAATCAATCGATCCTGTTGAGCTACCATTACCAAAAGATTTTGATCTATTAGATACGTCTGGTGATATTGAAGTGGATAATAAAATAATCGAATATCTAGAATCCCGAAAAATTAATCCAGAAGATCATATGTTCATGGTGTGCAGGCAGGCATCTAAAATAGAATTTAAAAAATGGGAAAATCGTGTGATTGTTCCTATATTCCACAATGACAATATTGTGTTTTATCAAGGTCGTGATATTTCAGGCAAGTCAGCAAAGAAATACATGAATGCTACAAACAAGAAATTAAACCGCAATAAGATTATTAGTAACTACGATATTTTGTTTGAAGATTACGATAAACCATTATATGTCACTGAAGGATGGTTTGATGCTTATCATTTAAATGGTGTAGCATTGTTTGGTAATCACATCAGAGAGGAACAGGCAGCGTGGCTGAGCAAGTCAAGTCGAGAGAAAGTCTACGTGATGGATCGGTTCGGTGATGGGCAGGAGGCGGCTCTGGAGGCCGTTGAGATGGGTTGGAGCGTGTCAATTCCGTTCGAATCATCATTTGATGACAAAATTAAGGATGTAAACGATTTAATTGACAAATATGGTAGGTTATATACGTTAAAATTAATTCAGAGTAAAACATACGATGAATTTTCTGCAAAAATTAATATTCAACTGCATACTACATCCTAATGGATCGATGTAATGGGATATTAGATTCTTTTAATTCCTGAGTCCATGAGTAAAAACTCTTTCCATGTTTCATTTCTTTGTGAGATTCCCTTCTAACCTCCCATTGCCATTGATGAACCATTTCATGAGCTAGCACTTCGATAAAGGTTAATTGTGTTGTTATTTTAGAACTTAATCCTAATTTAACACGGCGCTGTTTAGCGGCTGATTTACCAAAGGTGGTGCACCAGCCAGCATCATGGAAATTGCCAAGCTCGAAGCGTACTGGTGGAATTAATTCCCCGTCGAAGAATGCAGCGTTTAAATAGTCCCACCAGTAGTAACACAAGGATTCGGTAATTATTAAATTATCGTCCTCGGTGGAGTTATTTATATACTGCTGAATTTTTTTATGCGCTGCTTTCTTTGAGATTTTTTTCATGTAAGTATTTAAGAAATTAATGACTAAAAGTGATGTTAAATTTCAGCCACAACTCATAATATCACAATGAAATTTAACCTGATGTTAATAAATACTGGTATCCCTACAGCCCCCGTAGATTGCCATGTTGACCTAATTAATCAACTATGGTATAATTAATTCCTATGAATAAAAATAAATTTAAAAACGAATATTTAGCAAGTCTGTATGGGCATACTTGGGACGAAAGATTATCAAGAACTTTTCCACGATTGAAAAAGCCACATATCTATAAAGAATGGGATAGCTACCATAAGAACAAATCAGAAATAGAAGTCAATGCATCTGACAAAGATCGTATTTGGTTTTGTAGTGATCATCATTTTATACATAGAAATATTATCAAATACGCAAACAGACCTTATGACAATCCTGATCAGATGAATCACGATATGATGCATAAACATAATTCAGTTGTTGGTGAAGATGATATTGTTTTTATGTTAGGTGATATCGGAATGGGTTACACTGGTTTAGTAAATGAATTCTTAGATAAGATGAATGGTTATAAGATTTTAATAATCGGAAACCATGATTGGGAAAAGGGTTATAAACTAAAAAATTATCATGTAGATGAAATGTATGTTTCATACTACTTAGATTGGGCTGGGATTATGATGACTCATGCTCCATTTGATAGTTACATTCCATTTGCGGAACAATTTCTTAACGCACATGGACACATACATAATAAGATTGTACCTTCAGAACAATACAGAAATGTTTGTGTTGAGCATACTAACTACACACCCATCAGTTATAATGACTTGGTTAAATGAATACTAAAATAACAGCAAAAGAAATAGTAGACCTAAGTAGAGCTTATTCCCTATACACCATTAGCAATCGCGCAATTCCACATGTATCCGATGGAATGAAAGCGGCTGCGCGAAGGTTGTTATGGAAAGCGAAGGATGGTAAGCGACACAAGACTGTCACATTGGCTGGTTCTACATTAGATATACATCCACACGGACTACCAGAATCGGCTGCAAATACATTAGCAGCGTTTTATGGAAACAATGTTCCTCTTATGGATGGTGATGGTTCGTTTGGAACATTAATAGATCCAACTGAATACGGTGCAACTAGATATACTCACATGCAGGTATCTCAATTCACTAAAGATTGTGTCTATATAGATATAGATATACTGCCACATCAAGCTAATTACGATGGCACTACAACAGAGCCTATGCATTTTCTACCATTGATACCAATTGTATTATTAAATCCACAGGATGGTATAGCGAGTGGATTTGCAGCATCTATTTTACCAAGATCACTAGATGATATTATCAAAGCTCAATTAAGTCATTTAAAAAATAAGAAGATTGTAGAGCCAAATCCTACGTTTCTCCCCACAAAGAATTTTTCAACTGGGAAGGTCGTAGATAACAAAGGTGATGAACGCTGGGTATTTAAGGCAGACATTGATGTGGTCAATACATCCACTGTTAAGATAAACACGTTGCCATACGGCGTTCAACATGCGAAGTATATTACTACTCTGCATAAATTCATTGAAGCGGATAAGATCGCATCCTATACTGATGATTCAAAAGATATATATGATATTACAGTTAAATTTAAACGTGGTGCATTGAAAGGTAAGACCGTTGATGAAGTTAGATCAATGTTAGGACTGACTGTACAAATAAAAGAGAATTTGAATGTGATTGACTTCGATGGTCAGTCTATCTATCCATCATCATTTAAAGAGATTGTCCAAGACTTTACCGATTGGCGTCTATCTTGGTATAAGACTCGATATGAACATAAACGAGATTTACTCAAAGTTGATATCCAGCGATACTTAGATATTATAAAAGCGATCAATAAAAACGTTGGTGGTTTGGCTAAGAAAACTGAATCGCGAGCAGAATTGAAGGAACTACTTGCTAGCTTCGATATTGTTATGTTAGATTATATTGCTGATCTACCTGTTTATCGATTTACACAAGCTGAGAAGCAAAAGATCCAAGATAAATTGACAGAAGCACAAAAGGTATTGAAGCAATATAACCGAATCATAAAGAATGAAAAACTTCGAGTTGATATCTATGTTGATGAACTCACGGAGTTAGCAGCGAAAAGTAAGAAGGGTATATATTCACAAGATTTTTACGACTAATAAATATTATGTGAAACGAATCACACCAATAATTAATTATAATGGTATGATTAATTATTGATTTTTAACCGAAGAAGGGCAATGCGTAACAACAAAAACGAGTTTGATCGACAGATTCTATCTGATATTAAAACAATGGATGCTGATGAATTGATGAAGATTCATGGCATATCTATTAATGAAGAAACGAAAGAAGTATACGATCAGACATACGATAAAACTTTCTCGGATATTAACGAGTGGATTTATTTTTCCTCTGAAGATCAGGAAAGTGAGTTTGAAAAATTTGGTGTAGACGATGAATACTACGACGATTACTAACGATGATTCAGAAAATAATGATACTGATGAAATAGCCAACCAGAAAAAAGGTTGGGCTGGAATATTTCTTCTTGAACGTCATAGAGATTTTATCTATAGAAAGTTCAAACCCAAATTTGAAAAGCAAACAGATTGCCACATAACCACAGCTTTTAATGTTACTGGCTTAGATGAAGATTTTAATCTAGAACGTTTAAAGATAATCGGATATGCTGGTGGTGAAACTATTGAATGTATTGTTGTGGAAGTAAACAGTAAATTGTTTAGACCATCAGGTGGCTATTACCATATAACACTATCTTATAATCCTGCGCTTGCTACTCCAAAGGATAGTAACGTCTTACTAAAGCAAGGCTTCAATGGTATCGATCATATTCATTTACCACCAAAAGGTTGTGAATATAAATTTGTGGAATTTTAATGACCATTGAATTTCTAAATGAAATAAACGCAATGATCCTACTTCCAGATAAGCCGTTGGTTGGTGATTATATAGCAACCGATTGGGATGAACAGCATCCATCTGATTGGAAGGATCAAAATATAAGTTGGTATTGCGCTCAAGTAATTGAGGTTGATGGTGATAAATATAAAATGAGCTATGATGATTCATGGTATACGTTTACTGAATTTGGTACGCCCAAACCAAGTAAACTTCAATTAGTAAATATCTACCCAGCAATACCAGCGATATAAGGAACGACATTGATATTATATAACATGGAAGATGTAAAAAAATTACTACACTATAATTCCATGCTATTTTTTGGAATGATATTGTTGCTGTTCTTGGCTGGCAATGTAATAATTAATAATGAATTTCTAACAGGAATATTTTCATTGATATTCAATATCAGTTATATGGTATTCTTACTATCTGTTTGGTTAATGGGTTGGAGATTTATTCAATTTCAAGAATTTATAAATCGACCTAATCGAGTAGTAGTTAAAATCTAAGATTTCTTTTTGGGTGTCTCATGTACCACTGCATGAGAAAATGATCTATGACAGCATTTATCTAAAACTTCTTTTTGTTGGGCTTCGTTCATTGAAGCCCAATTATTAATTTCTTCTAAAGTTCTATAACAGCCTGCGCACCTACCATTGCGTATTTCGCATATACGAATACATGGTGATAGGTTAGCCACATTTAGATCCACCACAGTCAGCACAAACGCTACATCCGCTTTCATATCGAACGTTTTCACTTCCACATTCTAAGCAAGTCGCGTTTTCTACTTTTTCACCATCATTGACATAACCTGATAGTAATTTCTTTATTGCATATGTGAATGATCCTGCCACTGCATTTTCACTTCGATCAAGAGTTGCTACGATATTCTTAATGAACACGCCATGACGTAGATTGAGACTTACAAGACGTGCAACTTTATTAATGTTGTTATCTTTATTCATCTTCTTTACTTGATCATCAATGTGAACCTGTGGAATGCCTTTGGATATGGCAAGTTCTAAAAGAAGATCAACCGCTTCGTCTGCGACTAATGAAGTTTCTGTATAGTTTGATTTAACAAACAATGCAAATGGTCGATTTGAATCTGGAAGCATACTGACAGTACAATATAGTTTCTTCTTTTCAGCTCGAAGTACTTTAACTTCTGCTGGTGATGATTCTGGTAATTTAACATCTTCTAAGATGATTTCTTCTTCATCTGGAGAAGCAGTCTTTTCTTCGGCGGCAGACAATACAGAAGTCATGGTATTAGCTCGGTATGTAGTTAACCCTTTCAGGACTTCTGAATTATATCCATCAAGATAAAGATTTTTAAATTTTTCATATGGATAATCTTCTGGGATATTGATCGTTTTGGAACAACTAGAATCTATCCAATAAGCAAATCCCTTTAAATCTATAAGATGATCTTCTACTGATAAATCTAGTGTCGAAACTGCCCAATCAGCATCTGGGTTCCATTCATTTGATTGATTTAATGAATGTACACCATAATCTTCACACAGAGTTTCTTTTGTTAAGCCACGATTTGTGTCTATTTTATAAACCGTCCCATCTGGGCCGATGCCTTTAAGGATTGTTTCATCCCCCTCTTTTGTAAATTTAAACATTTCTGTTTCATGAAATTCACCTTCATACCATTTCGGACAAACATCAGCTATATCATCTGGCATAGAATTTATAATACTTGTACGCACGTAAGATGGCATAAAGATTGGTTCTAAACCACCAGAAACAATATTAGCCGCTATTCCAGTGTTACCCGTAGGTTGAATAGATAATAAGTTTGAATTTCGAATGCCAGTAGTTCGAAGTTTCTGCATATATTCTTCTGGGAGGTTTAATCTTTTTACAAATTCCGCTTCTGCGTGTAATTCGGGTTTGCAATAAGTATACATACCTCTTTCTATTGCCAAATCAATTGATGACATGTATGCTTGCTGTGCTATTGCCGACATAATTTGTTCTTTAATCACTTCTGCCTTTTCTGATCCAAATTTAACTTGTAACATATATAAAGCTGATCCCCAACCCATAATTCCAATACCGATTCGACGTTTATGATCGCGAGAATAATCATATTCAGGTAATGGTGTTAAAGATACGTTGTTTACATTATCTAAAAACCTCACCAGATACGAAACAGTTTTTCTTAACTCAACAACATCGAAACCACTTTTATCTTCATTAATAAATTTAGTAAGATTGATACTAGACAAGCAACAAATACCACCTGATAATGCTAAAAGCTGCTCTCCACATGGGTTACTGGCTTTAATTTTTTCGCTCGGTTCATACGTTGATGGTGCTAATTTATTTGCACGCTCTAAAAACAATACGCCGGGTTCTGCTCGATTATAAGTGCTTTGCATAATCAAATCCCAAAGATAAGAAACTTTCACTGTTTTATGTACAATAACTGGATATTCTAATTCTTTCCAATCAGATAAAAATCCATTCCATTTTTCTGCATACATTTCATGTGTAGTATCAGGGAATTCTAAATTCCAATTCTCAAGTTCTTCAATTTCTTTATCTATATCTGCTATCTGCTGTTCAATATTATTCATTATAGTGCCTTTAGTTTATATTTTATTAATCCACAATCCCATATTCTATAGAATCCATTATTTTTACAATTTACATATTCACTTACATTTTCATCATAGTTTTTTAATTTCTTTTTTAATATAGATTTTCGAAATGAAAATTTATGTATTCGTTTTGTTCCTACTTTATATCTGTAATCAGGTTTAGTTATGTATTCAATTTTAAATCCAGTTTTTTCGTATAAATTACCGTTACTCCATCGACGATCTGCAAAGGTAAATAAATCATAATTTCTATATTTTGATATTATCTTAGAGAAACCACCAACTACGTGTTTTGATGATGCATAGCGAGTAATCATTAATCCATCCTTTTCTTTTTTAAATAATGCAAGACATACTAATTCATCGTTATCATCAACTAGCCCGGTTCTAATGGATGATCCACCATATCCTTGAATATGATATTTAGACATAAAGTTTTTAGCTGAATCAACATCAATATTATATTTTATATTTGTTTTTCTGGCGTATACTTTCTCTCTATTATCTGTTTTTAATAAACTTAATATTTTAGATTTTACTAATTCTTTTGAATGTAACCATTCATCCTCAAAGATTGTAATAAGCTGAATTCCAACTTCTTCACACATTTGAGTTTTTCTTAAATGATATTTTTTGTCTATTTTATGCTCGATTGCTTCTGAATGCCAATAAAGTCCACAATATTCAAACGCTATATTTTTATCAGGTATGTTTATGTCTAATTGATAAGGTGCAATTGTTTTATTGTCTGAAGTTATTATTGGGCAATCACAAATAGTATGAATAAATTCAGATAATTCTCTTTCTTCTGTTGAAATAAAATGGGTTTTGGGTTTAATATTATGTTTATTAAAATATCGAGAAACCGTTGTTCTATTTACTGAAAGGTGATTTGCAATTTTACCCAAATGCATAGTTTTATTTAATTTTTTGAGTAATTCTACATTCATTAAATCATCATGTGGAAATTCTTCGTTTAAATGATAATTATAATTTAGTGTGCCGAATTTATCAATCATTGTTTCCTGTTGTTTTTCTAAAAGTTTTTTATTCTTTAACGGAGAGGTCACTCCAAATTTATCAATCATTCCATCAACAACTTTTTGTTTTCCTTCATCTGAACTAAAAAAATAATCTGAACCATATTTTTCTTTACATGTAGTTCTTATTTTATCGCTAACAAAATTTGAGTTTGCGGAACATTTTAAAGAACAGAAACGATTATAACCTTTTATTCTACTAGGACTTGGTTTGTTGGCACGATCAACCCATGTAGTTATGTTTTCACAAGATTCATTACCACATATAATGGGTTCTTTAATATTAAGCCTAACATTATGTAGCTTTTGAAGGTGGGAAATATTTGATGGAAATTTTTCATTCCATTGATCTAATAAATCAGAAACTGTAGAGTTACTTTTTAATAAGCGAACTGCTTTTTGACTAACTCTACCCGATTTAGTAATAATTCCAGCATCAATTAAGTGATCAGTTAAATTCATTTTATAGTTGTTTTTCTAATTCTACCTTTTTTGCTTTGAGTTCAGCTATTCGATTTACTCTGTCCATAAATGCATCGGTGCAATTTACTGAAATATTAAATTTACTTAAACGGCCTGCGGTTTGTTTAGCAGTAATAAACTCAACAATATCTGGATGAGTTACATCAAGAATTCCCATCATCGCACCTTTGCGGATCTTAGTTTTCTTTGCAATGTTTTTAGAATCTGTGTCCGCACCAGCTCCACTGGTTATAACATCACTGCTTTTATCAAAAAGTTCCATAAATTTTACAGCGCCGGGTGTGGCAGCACCAACTCCCATTATATCCGCACCACGAGGGCGAATATAAGAAAAATTCTCTCCCCAACCACCTTCACTTTTTAATGTCTGAGCTTGTGATCTTAAATGGGCCAAAATACCATCAAGTGAATCAATATCGTATTTTTCGGTTGGGCCAACAAAGCAATTAAATTGCGTAGTCTTACCATATCCAGCTCCAGCGTTTGATAAAATCCGGCCACCCGGCACGACTTTAAAGCCATTTAACATCTCATAAAAACGATCTTCCCAGACTTCTTTATCTTTTTGGTTATCTTCTCCATCAGCGATTCCTTTAGCTACACGTTGAAAAGTGTCGTCTATCGTTTCGTCTGAGTGATACTTGTAAGTGGTTTCCCAGATTTCTTGTGAAAAATCATTCGTAAATTCAGTTGGGGGCAGATTGGACTTTGACATTAAATGGTTTCCTATTATTGTTTATTTTCTAGTAGGGTTATTTATATTGACCCGATTACATTCATGTCATTAATCATATCTGATTGTGTGACATGTTTCAATATGTTAATTAGTTTTATTTTGAATTAAAATATGTGATATACTTCACATTAATATTTTGTGACAATTTTAACTAAATACATAATATATGTCGAGATAATAATAATGAATAAAAAAGATGTAGCTCTTATGAATTACCTAGAATTCAATTTGATTGGACTTATCGAAGAAATACGTCCACATATTAAAGATGATACTAACATTGAAGATATTTATCGTCTAGCATATAATATGCATGATGATATAAAAAAGACTGTCGCTGAACCATCCGGATTAATGTCAGAAAGAAATTAATTTAACATACTCAAAATACCTGTATATATACATATATGAAGTTATACAACTTATTAAAAGATGATACTGGTTTATTGAAAGCAGTAAAATTAAATTGTCAAGAATTTATTGAAGTCTCAAATGATCTACCGTTGATAAAATGGTGTTCCTCTCATTATGCTGACGTACACAAAGTTAAAGTACGAAAACGAAAAACTGATGATGAATTTACTCAGATGTTTAATTCTGCATTCACTAAAGATTATCCTTCATTAATTAATCGTTCTATTGTTATCAATCCAGAACAAGAAGCCAATGGCTCAGAACAATTCTATATATTCCCGACTGATGGATTTAAATTTATATACAACACAGAGATAGTTAATTCTCGACGACAATTAACTGATACATTAGAAGAAATTAATCAGAACATGCCCGATGGTGGTTCAAATATCATCACTGATGTTTTAAGTTTAACTTACCAAAATACAAATCTGTCAAAAGCAATCATGGACAATGTTGAAATTATCGTTTACAATATCCCTGTTTTTTATGCTGTGCGAACGAACGTAGAGTATTCAGTCCTTTTGGAGATATTAAAAGATGGTTAAACCTATAATGGTAGTTGATGAAGTTGTTGCTCTTAAATTAATTTCGGGTGAAGAAATGGTGGTCCGTGTGACTGGTATTGGTGAAGGTGTGGTTGCTGTTAAAGATTCAAGAACTTTAATGCCAAGTCAAAATGGTCAAGGCGTTGATATGATTCCAACCTATTTTCTTGGTGGTGAGTTGCAAGAAGGTCAAGTATATCTTGATAAAATTATTGCCATAAGTAAATTAAATCTAGAAAATGAAAATAAATATCTCTCTGCTGTTTCTGGGTTACAATTGCCTAAATAAGAGATGAGAGATATAACCGTATATAAATGTAATGTATGTGATCGCGAAGTTCAGTTAGTACGAAAACCACAGACTATTGAGACTGTTGGTAAATGTATAATCACTGAGAATTGTCGCGGTCAATTATACATAGAAAAATTAATTCAAACTTCAGAACCTAGAATTAAACGAACTCCTGATGAAGTAGGAGTTGATAATTTCTATGCTCGACCAAAACTAAGAAAATTCACTCAGCCATACAATAAAGATAATTGGTACATAAATCATCAACTAGAAACATTTCCAATCATATCGGTTTACAGTGATGATGACGATCAGACTCCAATATCTGATCTTAATTATGAAATTGAGTTAGTCGATAATAATACTGTTATATTACAATTTAATGCACCAACATCTGGAACAGCGGAGTTATATGTTCGCGAAGTTGCACCAGTAGAATCGGTAGTGGCTGCACAAATCACTGATGAAGTATTTTCACCTGTTAGCACAAACCTATTAACTGGAACTATAACGCTAGCATTAACAGAAACGATATTAGATGAACTTGCAGAGGCAGACACTCCAGATGTAGTTCGAATTAAATTTACTGATGCTAATAAACAAATATTATTTGGTACATTTGATTTAGAATCAACAAATACAAACTCTCCGTGGAATAGTGTTAATAAAGTAGTTTATAAAAATAAATCTTATTTTCTAAAAACAATTAATATATTTTCTTCTGGATATAATGCTGCATTAATATCAAACGGAACTACAGCCGAAATATTAAAATCTGATAATTCACAATTTGACTCAAATCAAGTGATTGCACTTTTAGCGCAAGACCCATTTGATCCTGCTGATATTATCACTAATGAAATAGTAGAAATTGATAAAATAAATTCTTCTACCAACATTCTTTTCTTTGACAACGATGAATTGTTTTGCAATAATAATGCGAAGACCAGCACATTTCCTAATTTGCTGCTCTCTTAATTATTTGAGCAAATATGAAATTTAAAAAACAAAAAGAATTAATCGAAAATTTAGTTTCCTCTCCTGATGCATTTGCATTATGCAATGCGATAATAGATTACGAATATTTTGACGTTGAGCTTCAGCCGACGATGAAATTCATTCTAAGCTACTTTGAAAAATATACTGACCTACCATCTATATCTCAAATAGAAGCTGAGACTGATGTTGTGTTGGAGCTTAAAGAGATTAAAGAACATCATTTACAATATACTGTAGATGAAGTTGAAATGTTTTGTAAAGGCATGGCACTACAAGATGCTGTAATGGAATCGGCAAAGATAATCACAGAAGGTAAGGATTCTGAGCTTATAAGAGAGTTAGTTGAAAATGCTTTATTAGTATCAGTCAAAAAAGATTTAGGAATTGATTATTTTGCTACTGTTGAAGAACGACTTGCGCGTATGCAGGAAGAAGCAGAATTATTACCTACCTGCTGGCCTATATTTAATGAAATTATATTTGGTGGATTGGCGAGAAAAGAACTTGTGTTGTTTGCTGCAAATTCTGGTGTTGGTAAATCAGTTGCGCTTGCGAATCTAGGGATGCATTATGCCGAGGATGGATTAAATGTGTTATGTATAACATTGGAACTTGCTGAAGATCTTATAGGACAACGATTTGATACCTCAATCACTAGAATATCTAGACGCGATTGGAGAGATAATATTAGAGAGATAATAGCTGGTGTTGAAGAACATAAAAAAGAATGTCGTGGTAATTTACAAGTTAAATATATGCCCACAGAAACAAAGGCTGTTGAGATTCGGACTTACTTAGAACAATATAAATTACATTATGGATTTTATCCTGATGTTATATGTCTTGATTATCTTGATAAGATGACACCAAACGCAGCAGTTACTGGAAATGCATTTGATGTTGATAAGAAGATAGCAGAACAACTTCGCCAGATAGCAGTAGATTTTAATCTTGTGATGATCACAGCTTCACAGTTAAACCGAGATGCTATTGGTAACTCACAACAAAACCATGCACATATAGCTGGCGGTATCTCTAAAATCAATGAATCTGATTTAGTGGTATCTCTATACAAACCCGGCTCCGTTGAAAGTGATGGAAAACAATCAAATGCGCTGCCAGATGCCCTTAATGAAGTAACATTTAAATTTCTCAAGACTAGAAATAGTGATGGAGTCGATAAAATTATCGATATGAAATTTAATTCCAACAAAATTCAGTTTGAAGAAGACTCTGAACGTAGCAGAGAATTAAAATTAATTGATGATATGGATAGACGTGACAAAGATAAAAATGATATAATTAAAAACAGAACAACATTCGATAAAATAGAAAGCGGTCAATTAGGAATTTCAAATGACAATGACAGCAGCGAATCCGTATCGTCCGACGACTTATCCAACTTCGAGTTCGGATAACGATTATCATACAATTAATAAAAAGTTAAATGACATATATTTCGACCACGTAAGCAACTACCACAAATCTCTATTAACTTTTGCAGGCCCATACTGTACTAGTTTGGCTGTGATTGAGAATATGTGTTATCTACTGGCGAAACAAAATCCAGATATTAAAATCGATGTATATGGATTTGGTGGTATGCATATTAAACATACCAGAAAACATTATGATGATTATTCGTTAGAAGCAATGATAACAAAGATTTGGAAAGATCCACCAGATTTTTTTATTGCTGATTCTCATTCGTCACATGATAAAAGTATACATAATTATTTAATTAGAGCTATTAAAGTTTGTAATGGTATATTTCTTATATCGCCGAATCGAAATGGTAATTTAACGCAAACAACTATACTAACAAATTCATCGATAGTATTAAAAATTGATGAAGTAATTCAAGATACTGGTGAAATAAAATTTACTACCTATAAACATATACACTTTGTTCCAAACTCAAATGAATATAATTTAGATTTATATCTTGACAGACAAAGCGACTGTGTATACAATTTCGACTATATCAATATGACCGACAACATTAAAGAACTAATTAATTCATAGGAGAACCTTTAAATGTCTGATGAGAACAACCAAAAAGAACAAACAATTACAATCGATGGAGTAGCTTATCCAGTCTCTACGCTTTCAGAAAAAGCACAGAGTTTGGTTATTATGTACAATGATTGGAAGGGCGATTTAATTAAAGCTGAAAAACGTTTCAACCAATTGCAGGTTGCGGTAGAAGGATTAACAAATCAAACCGTACAACAAGTTAGAGCTGATAACCAAGAAAAGGTTAATGCTGAAGCTAATAGTAAAAAAGCTGATTCTGGTGGTGATGGTGACGGTGCTAGCACTGGTACACCACAAACTGCTGAGTAATATCCCCGTTTTATCAATAGCAATGAGATGATTAATTGTCTCATTGCTATCTACTTGTTCAAAAATACATTAAAGCAGGCATTTCTGACATAAATATAGTTTATACACTATAGTTGGGAACCTGTGAAATATGTCATTACTTAATCAATTAATTAAAGAATCTGCTTCTGCTGGTGCATCTAGTGCTGGAGGAATTGCTAATTCTCGTGACTCTCTGTTTGGTGGTGGTAGTGGCGATAGCGCAAATACAGGCGTTACTAAGATGATGAAGCGAATGGGCTTTATCGATCTTTCTGAAATACCTTCAAAGAAAAATAAAAAGAAGTGGATGAAAATGGTGGAATCTACCACCACATATGATTCTGAAATGAAATCATATGACTACAATGATGTAATGTCCAAATTAAATCAAGCAGCAAAAACAGCCAAGAACGATGGAGATGTTGCTGTGTTTGGTGTTGAAGATGATGAAGGTGCTATTGTAAAAATCTATGTCCCGACTGATCAAGCCGAAGAATTCCAAGTTGCATTAGCAGAACTTCTTGCTGGTGAAAGCGAAATGTCTCCGACTGGAGAATATGAAGCTGTATCATCTAAAGATATTGCTGAGATAGTTTATGATTTAAAAACTAAATTTGACATCATCGATGCTGACTGGGGTGAGATTCAAGGCACCGAGGAAGAAGAAGTTGAAGGTGATGTTGTTGCTGGTGATGCTGTAGAAGATGATCTTGAAGGTGGTGAGGATCTTGAAGGTGAAGACCTAGAAGGTGGAGATGATCTTGGTGGTGAAGATGAAGCACAGGCCATGACTGCACTACAAGCTGTTATACAGGCACTTCAGGGTGATGCTGAAGCTAAAAAGGCTGAAGCTGAAGCAAGAAAAATGGAAGCTGAAGCTAAGATTGCACAATACTCTGCTGATGCTGCAATGGCTAAAGTAAAGCAAGAAGAAGATATCATGGATATGGAACAACATGAAAAGGCTCAAAAGGATGCAAAGAAAGAAGCCGAGACATTAGCAAAGCTTGCCAAATATAGAAAAGAAACAGATGAAGATGATGTAGATGTTGATTCTAGCGACTTTGTTAGTGATCAAGATGTAGATGATTTTAAATCTCTTGAAGGTAGTGATCTGGGTGATGATTTGGAAGATGTACCAGAGCCAAGTAAAGAGGAAGAAGAACAATCTGATGATATACCAGAATTAAACAAAGATAAATTAATTGAATTGATTTTTAAAAGCTTATCGGCTAACGGATAATAATATGAAACGAGAACGAAAATTTATTAAATTTCTTTCTGAGGCCGGTGAAAAAATGGTCACAGTTGATGCATCTGATCGCAGAGCGGCTGCACAAGAAGTAAATCGGGCGGCTAACAAGAATAGTGCGCAGCTTAAAAAAGCAGAAAGAGCAGACGCCGATAAAGAAAAGGCTGAAGCTAAAGCTGAAGAAAATCCTCAATTAAGAGCATTAAAACAACGTCGAGCTAATATGCAGGCTCAAATGGCTGGTATTAATGATCAAATTTCAAGAATAGAAGGAAATGGTGGCGAACGATGAAATTAAATGAAATAATCGGTGAAGAAATTTCGCTTGAAGAATGTGAAGTAATATGGTGTGACGAAGCTGGAAATGAAATACTAGATGAAAGTGCTATTCGGCAATTCAAACGAGTTGGTGCAAAATTAATTAAGAAATTTCGCTGTACAAGCGGTCCTAAGACTGGAAAGATGGTAGCTTCACCACAGGCTTGTGGTATGCGAAAAGATCCCGCTAAGGTACGCAGAGGGCGTAAGGTGATGCGAACTAAAGGCGCTATAATTAAACGTAAATCAGCGATTGCAAAGAAGAAGTCTAGTTCTAAAATTGTTGCAAGATTAAATGCTCGAATTCGAGGTGATAAACCAAAAGGATCGAATATGGGATCTAGAAAGCCGGTAATGAAAAGACTTTAAATTAATTCCCTTTAGCAAACACTTGCTAGAAATAAAGGTGGTCTTAGGATCGCCTTTCTTTTTGTTGACGATAAAGCAGTTTTGTTTTAAAATAGCTCATCGACAAAGAAAATTAATTAATGTTCATACATAAACCACCCAAAATAAAAATTCCAGAAATATACGATACCACCACTGAAGATGGTAGAACATACAAAGTAGATGGTGGGAAGATCTATCCATCAATAACAACAGTATTATCGATTAATGATCAAGAATGGTTAACCGAATGGCGAAATGCTGTTGGTGAACCAAAGGCTAGAGAGATATCAGACATTGCTACGATTCAAGGCAATGCTGTTCATGATATGGCTGAAAAATATCTGGACAATGAAGCAATGAAAGATATTTTGATTAACCGTGAAGAAGAACATAAATTTATGTTCCATCAATTGAGATTAGAACTAAAACATATAAACAACATTGTTTTGCAGGAAGTAGGTTTATACAGCCACGTATTGAAAACGGCTGGTCGAGTTGATTGTATTGGTGAATATAAAGGGATGCCAGCAATTATTGATTTTAAAACATCAAGTAATATCAAGGAAAGAGATAAGATATCGAACTATTTCAAGCAAGGGGCTGCATATTCGTTAATGTGGTATGAGCTAACAGGAATAACTATAGATAAGGTAGTTATTTTAATGGCTGTTAAAAACAGTCTGTCGCCATTATGTTTTATTGAGCCAGTAGATAAATGGATTAATCCATTACAGAGTGATATAAATCGCTTTTTAAGCTCAGCACACAAATTAGAGGTCATATTATGATTAAGTATAATAGCTTAAAAGAGTTAAACACAGCATTCACAAGTAAAAGAAGTATTGTCACAGAAGATAGATTTGAATTAGATGGATCTGTTTATACGTATATGGACTCTACATCCACTCGTCTGCGAGATACATATAAAAAAACACCAAAGCCAAATGTCATCGTATATAAAATGACTGAATCTCGTGGTGTTGCTACTAATAGTAATAATGCAATTGTATTTTTATATGAATCATCGATTCAAGGTGCGCGACCTAAACAAGCAAAATCAATAAGCTTAGATCCTTTTATTAAAAAAATAACTGAAGATGAAGGTAAAGATCCTAATGCAAATAGAATGGTTCTTGGTGATAGTGTTGAAGTTAGATTCACTAATCTAACAACATCTAATTTCATTAAAGGTAAGGTTGATACTGGTGCGACCATATCATGCTTACATGCTGATGATTACAGTGTTGATAAATCAACAAATCAAGTAACATTCAAATGCTCTTACTTATCAAATAATTCTCTTACATTATCTTTGGTTGATATGCAATCTGTGCAATCTGCCAATGGTACTGAGTTTCGTCCTGTAGTTGAAATGGATATTAAAATTGGCGAAGTTGCATTATCTAAAATGAAATTTAATTTAAATAATCGTGGTGAGATGGATACTCCAGTTCTAATAGGACAAAATGTATTGGAAGCAGGTAAGTTTTTAATAGATCCTACTGTTAATGAAAGTTCTGTAATTTCTTGGAGTGATCTTAATGCTTATATCATAGAAAATATGGAATTCGAATTCTCTCCAACCGCTGGTACTAGCGCTGATGGTCCAAGTAATGATACTATGGCTCCACCAACTGGCTCACCAGAAGATTTTGAAGCCAGTGAACAAGAGCCTGAACAACACAGTGAAATTGATGATGTATATCAGTTATTGCGTGGTTCTGATATTAAGTTTTCTGATCTAATCGAGTACGCTAATACCTATAATGCGGATTAAAAGCCCATTTATAATTAATAAAAAAATAGTTCCTTCAAAGTTATGTGAGGAACTAGTGGATAGCGCGTTTATAAAAGAGAATGATTTTTACAGTGATCCGTTGAGTAATTTAATAGTAGATGCTATTGCGTTTGAAATTAGCAAACAAATAAACAAGCACTACGATACTAAGATAAAAAACTTTTCAGTTACTAGTGAAACATACGATGAAGGTGTTGAGGAAATACATCGTGCAGATAATTCTGTTTATAGTAATGGTAACTGGTATAGAAATAAAGATATCGATTTCACGACTATAATTTTCCTAAAAGATTTTAATACTAAACCACCACTTGATCCTAACACTGAAATATTCGGTGGTAACTTAGAATTCCCCACATTTAATTTTACATTTAATCCTGAAGCTGGTACTGCTGTAACGTACCCTGCATATCCTAATTTTTTAAATGTTTTTACCCCTCCAAAAATAGGTACGAATCATATATTGCGAATCTCTTACGAGTCTGATACTATGTTTGTATACGATCATTCAAAGTTTCATGGTAAACCGAATGATTGGTTCAACATTTAAATTAACATATATCAGGAGTTAAATTTATGAGTGATATTATCATTCCATCGAATCCAAAAGATCGTCAAAAATTAAAAGCTGGAATTACTGAAATCGTTGACGTATTGACAATGATGGATGGACTCAAAGAAAAGAAAAAGGATATTGTCGATACCCTTAAAGAAGAATATGAATTAAAACCTTCGGTCATCAATAAGATGGCAACGATAATGCACAAGCGTTCTTATTCACAACTACAACAAGAAAACGAAGACTTTGAAACAATGTATGAGTCTGTAATTGAAGGTGCTTCGTTACCAGAAGATGCGGAAGATGCGGAAGAAGTAGAAGAAGAAACTGAATAAGTATGAGTTACATTTCTGCTGTAAAGAAAAACGAAACAGTATTTGTTTGGGAGCGAGATAACGATGGTAACAGGGTAACTAAATCTTACCCTGCCCCGTTTTATTTTTACTCTGGCGATAAGAATGGAAAGCACACCAGTCTATATGGTGAACCACTCGAACGCTATGATTTTACTTCCGACTCTGAGTTTTATAATACGAGAAAGAAAGCTATCCAACATGGATATGATTTGTATGAATCAGATATTCCACCAGAATTAAAAATCTTATCAGAACATTATTATAATGTTCCCGCACCCAAGCTAAATGTGACCTTCTACGATATAGAGGTTGATTACGATACTAGTATAGGATTTAGTTCACCATCTAATCCATACGCGGCTGTGAACGCGATAGCTATGTTTCACACTCATAAAAACCAAATGGTAGTTATTGCCATCCCACCAAAAGATGCCAACTGTGATGTGCCTGACGTTGGTGTTGCTGGTGAAGATTACATTAAAAAAATGAACGACATTACTCCCATTATAGATGGAGTAGACATTGTGATAGAATTCTATAAAACTGAAAAAGAAGTTCTTGAACGGTTTTTATTAGAAATCGAAGATACTGATTTAATATGTGGTTGGAACAACAGTGGATTTGATGATCCATACATGGGCAAGCGATTAGAATTAATGGGTAAGAAATATTTTAATAAAATGTCATTTGTTGATGCTCCCAATCCGAAATGGAAAATGGTTGAAATTTTTGGTAAGGAACAACCAGTCATAGAATTGTTTGGTAGAGTATCATTAGATTATCTTACGCTGTTTAAAAAGTATATGATTGAAAATCAACCATCATATAAACTAGATAACATTGCAGATAAGTTCTTACGTACTGATGGCAAGCCAGATATGCCAAAATTGGAATACGAAGGATCGCTAGCTAGATTATATAAGGATGATTTTGATTATTTCATTCGATACAATATCCGTGATACAGAAATTCTGTTTGGTTTTGAAAATAAATTAAAATATGTTGCGCTGGCTAATGAAATGGTGCATTTATCTACTGGTTTATTTCAACACGTAGCTGGAACAATCAAATTGCACGAACTATCTGTAATAAATTATTGCCATCACGAAATGGGTGGAGTAATCGTTAACGATAAAAGAGATAATGATTGGGGTGAAGAAAAAATCAAAGGTGCAATTGTTTTAGATCCTGTTACTGGAATGCATGAATGGAGTAGTTCAATAGATTTAAATAGTCTATATCCTTCTGTAATTCGTGCTAATAATATATCACCAGAAACAAAAATAGGACAATTTAAATTAGAAGAAGCTGCGGTGGACCACATTCGAAGAAAGAGTGATACCCAATTGATATTTGAAAAGGTTAACGGAAAGATAATATCAAAAACTGGAGCTGATTGGAGGAAGTATTTACTTGATCATAATTGGTGTATTAGTGGATTTGGCACAGTGTTTAATATGAATAAGCAGGGAGTTGTTCCTAAAATTTTGGAAGATTGGTATGCTAAAAGAAAAACGTATCAAAAACAAATGATAGAAGCTAAAGATGCTGCTGCCAAAATATTAGAGAAGTATAAGTAATGCCAATTAGAAAAGGAATAAAAATAAGCAAAGAAGATGCAATTGAATATGATCGTTTAATTGCGGAAGCTGAATACGCAGACAGAATTCAGTATGTACTGAAAATAAAATTGAATGGTTTTTACGGCGCACTTTCTAATCAACACTTCAAATTTGGTGATAGAACATTGGGTGAATCTACAACTGCTGGTGGGAGACATATAGTAACGCATCAACATCGAAAAGTTAATGAACTTTTGGCTGAAGAATATGATGAATTTGGTGATGGTATCATATATGGAGATTCAGTAGCTGGTGATACTATTATAAAAACTTCTACTGAATCATTAAAAATTGAAGAATTATTTACCCATATAGATGAAATAAAGAATAATAAAGAATATTGCAATCGTGGTGATATAAAATCATTAACCTTTAATGAAGCCACTCAACAAAATGAATATGGAACTATAAAATACGTAGTTCGTCATGCAGCAAAAAAACAAATGTATCGCATTCATTATGGAAACTTGCGCTATATTGATGTTTCTGAAGATCATTCTCTTATTGGATATGCTAATACTAAATCAAAAACACCCGGTCAATTAGTCAATGTAAAACCTACAGAAATAGGCAAGAATGGTATTAATAGTATGTTATTGAATACTAATAATTTACACACACCAACTGATATTACTGAATATCCAAAAGAGTTATATATATTAATGGGTCTTGTATTGGGTGATGGATATGCCGATAATAAAACAAACGGTTGTACACATTTGTCCACTGGATCTAAAGATAAAGAAGAAATCGTTAAACATGTATTAAATCCCCTGATAGATGCCGGGTGGATTACTAGTATTGGTCATAGAAAAAATGATCATGATATTAATTTACACGGTGCAAAATTAAGAGTGTTCTTACGTAATCATTTATATGATGATGAATCTATAATAAAAAAAATTCCTGATTTTTTATATAATGATTCAATTGAACATATTGGATTATTTTTAAATGGGTTATTTACCGCTGATGGTACTGTCATCAAGGGGATTCCAAGATTATCTTCAATAACGATTAATCATATTACTGGTGCAAATGAACTACTTAAATTGTGTGGTATTGGTTCTAATTTTTGGCAAGAAAATACCGAAAATTCATATGATGGAATTAAATCTGGAACATTTAGTATTATTCTTAACGTATATGATGCTGTCAGATTTGAACAACTTGTTGGTTTTTCTTTAATAAGAAAACATAACGCAATTAAACTCGATTGTAGTACTAGAAAAATACATTTAATTGGTCAAAATGGTTATACGCATATAACTCCCACTAATATAGAAAAGATAGAATCACCAAAATATATTTACGATATTGAAGTGGAAAATACCCATATGTTTTATGGTAACGATATATTGTTACACAACACTGATTCAACCTACTTTCATACTTTCACTGATAATACAGAAGATGCTCGTGAAGTAGGAGATGCTATTGCTGATGGTGTAAATAAATCATTTTCTAAATTCATGAAAGAATCATTCTTAATAAATGATGATTTTGATGGAATAATTCAGTGTGGCCGTGAGATTGTTTCCAAGCGTGGTATTTTTGTCATGAAAAAGAAATACATGCTTCATCTAGTTGATCTAGATGGTTATGATGTAGACAAACTAAAAGTAATGGGCTTAGATACAAAGCGAACCACAATCCCAAAAACAATATCCACAAAACTAGAAAAATTCATAGAACGATTGCTTAAAGGTGAGTCGTGGGATGATATTGAACAAGATATTGTTGATTATAAAGATGAATTATTAACTGGAGAAAGTATTCTGGATATCGGAATACCATCTGGAGTTAATAAGATAGAAGAATACACACAAGCTCTAAAGCTAGATCCAAAGACTTATTTGCCCGGCACTGTTGCGCCCTGTATACACTATAATCAGTGTAGAGAGCTGCATAACGACAATGAGAGTCCCATGATAACTTCTGGAATGAAAACAAAGAAGTTTTTCTTAAAAAAGAAGAATGGTAGATTTGGAACTATTTCATTGCCAACTGATATGACAATATACGAAATCCCTGAATGGTTTAAGGATTTTGAAATTGATAAAGACACTCACATGGATCGACTTGTCGATGCTCCAATTAATAATGTTATTAAGGCTATTGGTGAAGAATCACCAACAAAGCAAAGTATGCATTTAAAATCTTTATTTGAATTCTAAGAACTGGTATACTTATATAATGACTAAAATTAATTCTGAAGTAACTAAATTTTTAACAGAAGCAGTGAAAACCGCTCATTCAGTGAATGTGCCTAATATCGTTATAGATCAAGATGGTCTACGTGGCTTAGATCCAAATAGTAAATTAGTTGTCATACTAAAGCCTGTTATCGATATCAAACTTCCATTTGAGTCATTGGCATTAGGTGATGTATCTAAATTTCTACAACGAATGATGATTCACCAAGATAATGATGCTAGCGAAATTTCTTTAGATCAAGATGATAATGGTGGTGTTAAATTAATTAAATTCAAATCAAAAGGTTTGAATATAGAATATCGTTGTGTTAAAGCTGCTCTATTCAATAAAATTATACCTAAAAAAGTAAATGATACTTATATTGGTGTTATTACATTAGATGATAATGCAGTTGAAATGTTAAAGAAGGGTGCTAATACGATGAAATCTGAGCACGTTCTTTTCTATAAACCCAAAGAAGAAAATTCAGTTCAATTTGTATTAAAGGATGATACTAAGAGTGAATTCACCTTTGATATAGAAGAAGATTTTTTAAGTATAGAGGAAGATGTAGACATTACATTTGCTAATAATTATCCAGTGAAGACAATTCTTTCTGCCATGAATGACGCCGACAATTTAGAATTATTAATAGGAGAGAGCGGTACATTAACAATTAAAAAGAATGGTATCGATATTGTCATACCACGGAGACTAGTATAATGAATGACCAACACGATTTAACACCGAAGGATGTTGAGGATGATACTCCCTTAATGTCTGAAGCAATGAAAGCAGATCCAGATGATGTACAGATGGATGTAAATGTTAATTTAAATGAACCTGTATCAGAAGATGATACTCCATTAATGTCAGAAGCCATAGAAAATTCTGATTCAGCCGATATAGACGTAAATGTAGAAAATCTTAAAGAATCTACATCCGAATCAGTAGAAGGGTTTTCCGAAGTAGGAGAATACATGAAAACTTCTGATGTTCAATCTTATATACAGGCAGAATTCGAACGTATCTATAAATCTAAATCTACACAAGCTCAAATGGAGATAGATGCACGTAGAGCAATCGAAGATGCTTCTAGGGAAGCATTTGTCGGATTGATGAAAGATTCTCCTGAACCGTGGGTTGAAATGACATCATTTAGAATAGACGATAATGGACAAATTCGTACTGAAGTTGATTGGAACGATGCATTCATTGCCGAATTAAAAAGAAACAAGTATGAAGGAATTACTGATGAAGAATTAGTTCAGAAGTGGCTTCTCATTATTTTAGCACAAACATCTGAAGGGATTGCGGAGGAATAATGCGATATTTAATATTTGATGTAAGTAATATTTTACATAAAACCTTTTATGCTCATACTACTGAGGATGATATCACTATTGGTGGTATTGCTGCTCATAGTGCATTGCTTACGATAAACAAATATTTCAATCTTTATAAACCAGATAAAATCATAATGGCGTTTGATCGTTATTCATGGAGACATGATTACACTGCTTCTGATAAATGTATAAGTGGTTTAAAATATAAAGGTGAGCGTCGTAAAAATCAAACACCAAAACAAGAAGAAAAGTATAAACTATTCAAACAACATGTAGATGACTTCGAAGATTTAATAGATAAACATACTAAGATAATCAATTTGGCTGCTGATGGTTTAGAAGCTGATGATATTATTTCTGGATGTGTGCAGACGTTAACTCTAGAAGAAGAAAATGAAGTTTTAATAGTAAGTGCAGATAAGGATTTTATGCAACTTCTTCGCTATGACAATGTACATTTAATAGATCCTGCTACTGGTGATGAGCGAGACTTATCAGAATATAACAATGATGCTGATTATTTTATGTTTATCAAATGCTTTCGTGGTGAAGGTGCCGGTGGTGATAATGTGCAAAGTGCTTATCCTAGAGTAAGAATCAAGAAGCTAGAAGAAGCTTGGAGAGATGAGTTTGCACGTCAAACGATAATGGAACATAAATGGGAACATCCCATTTCTGGTAAGAAATTTGTAGTGAAGGATCTACATAAAGAGAATCGATTGCTAATGGATCTAGAAGCCCAACCAGAGGATATAGAAGAATTAATTTTTGATACTGTAACTGATGGTCTTGCCAGAAAGAAGAAGTTTGATTTCTTTGAATTTCTAAAATTTTGCGGTAAATTTGATCTTAAAAAAGTACAAGAAGGATCTGATCATTATATAGATATGTTGTCTCTGTAATATTTGTCAGGATCGCCCTATTTTTTTGATGCTAAATAAAAGTATAATAACAAAAACATCTATTTTTAGGAGATACATAAAATGGCACGTACTAGACCATTAGAAATTTTTAAAACAAACATTCCACATGTAGTTCGTATGGATATCGATGACGATGGTGTAACCCATGAATGTGCCGTTGTTAAACAAGATCAACATGGTAATATAATTTATATCAAGATATCTTCATTAGATATGATTGATAGAGAGCGTCTTGGTAAGGTGCTACGCAATCGATTTGCTGCTCAACTACCATTATGGGATCTTCTAAGTCAAACTACATTAAAAAATGGTGTAAATGCTTTGGACTATTTTCATCAGGTAGTAGCTGGAATTAATTCAGATGGAAATAAATTCATACCTAGAGTTGGTACTGCTGGATATACTTCAGTAAACCACACTTTACAGGGACAAGCGCAAACTGCTGCAACTCAAGCTGCACACGCAGAAGCTAAAAAGGCTGAAGCTAGCTCTGAATAATAATTAATTTTTAATTATGTAAATGAAAAGGCCAGATTATTTCTGGCCTTTTTTGTGGGTTATTTAAACAGTTCGACCGACTGAAACAGTCAATGTATACGTTATGGTTATTTCGCGGGATTCACTTTTAAATATTGGTGTGAAAATTAAATGTGTAAGCAATCGCTCACCTTCTAAATCCGAATCTGCGACATTATTCTGAACACCAGCGGCTTCACCTGTTACTGGAGTTAATATAACACCACCCAACGCTGTAAATAAGTCTGCTGCTGAGCTATCAGCGGTTGGTGCCACAACAACTGACGATGTTGCTCCTGTGCTTCCACTGAGGAATTGTAGGAATCCAAAGGTTTCTGCGCTTCGAGTAGTTGTAAAACCAGTGCTTCCATCATCAGAAATTTTAATAACAGAACCAGCAGGTAATGGAGATGTTGACCAATCAGAATTCCATGCTGAATCGCCAGAATTAATTGCTTCTACCAAATCACCATATAAAATCTCACCACTATCACCAGATCCTGCGACTGGCGTAAATGGTATTTCAAGTTGAGTTCCACTGGTATCTACTTCAATACGAAAACTATATTTCTGACCTACTATTAATCCTGTATCATCAGTAGAAGATTTGGTGCCAACGTTGATATTGGCATAACCTATGCTGTCAGCCACTCCACGGCCCGATGTGTAGAGTCCTAGCTCATCAAAAGAGAATGATCCGTCTACAGCACTAACGCTCTGAGAGAGCTGTCCTTGTGGCTCATTGGCATTTAATATCGAAGTTATAACGACTTCGGACGTAATACCTAGATCATTTGATACTACACCAGTACCAAAATCGGCAGTTGGGTCAGATCCACCACCAGCTCTTGAACCAGATGAATCAGATGAACCTAAATCTTGGCCTAATAGTGAATTTGAATCATCAATTACTTCTGAATAGGTTTCATTATATAATCGACTGTTCCAAGTTCTAACATCTGGTGGCTGTCCATCATTTGGTGTTCTAAAGGATACATTAAAACTGGCATCCGTTGATGTTCCACCATTACCTAGAGCTATACGGAAAATACTAGAATTATCTTCATTCGATAATGCTCTAGCTATGATTCTAGCCAAGTTTTGTGGATGTACTGCATTTTTCTTGTCTAGTAAAACTTTGCCAGCATCATCTTTAATTAATACGTGACCTTCTACTCCGACTCCTAAAGTTTCATTTGCTGTGTTTTTTGTCATTTTAATATATACTCTGTTTTAAGTTGATTCTAGCCAGCCGCCACCAATAGAATCTATTAATGTGGATGATACTGTAATATTGCTTGTTTGTCCAATTACTTCTATGTCTACAATTGTGTGGTTTCCATCATTAGATTCAGAATTAATTGCATTCACCACATCACCATTTTTAAAATACTTACTTACATCGCCATTGACTGTAAATGTATCAGTATTAATAACTTCTCTAATAACATATTGAGCGCCATCAATTACGTCATCAGTTCCAACCTCACCCCAGCTAAACGAAATACTTTCTGATAGAGAAGTTTGAACTAATCCTTCTGCTTGATCACTAGTAGTTGAATTTGCATTAGCATAAGCTTCATCAATACCATAGAATTTCTCTATTACTTTAGAATTAGCGTAATCATCATCTGGATCGATTGTTTCATTAACTCTGATTATAGTCTTATCCGTAGATGCATTATAATAAGTTGCTGCTACAGTAAATTCTCTAGTTTGTTCATTTTCTAAAAGAGCTACTAACTTAGCTCCAAACGGATATTCTTTTGCAACATCTTCAAATAATAAAATAGAATTTGTATACGTACCATCTTCTATACTTTCATTAGGTTCAGAACCAACCGTGGTATCTTCAGGGTATGGTAATGGTGCACCGCCCGGTGGTACACTAGTATAAGCAATCTGTTTAGTATTCCCATAACCAGTTATAATTGAATGAATGTCTACTGGTTTTATTTGCACAATAGCAGCGTATTCTTCATCGTCACCTAGTGGTGGAATTGCTGATGTATCTTCTAAATCAGTTGTCATTTTAAGTAACGTTACAGGATTATTTAAAATACCAAGTATCTGACCAGTTGGTACATATGTAGAAGAAGCTATTACATATTCCGTTTGAACACCAGTCGTTCTTTCACCAGTTGTAATGTCAATTGCATACAAATCAACTTCTATAGTTCTCCCAGCTCTATAAACAGCCGTTTGATTATCTGGTATTGATACTGAATTATTTGAAACATTGTAACTAGGATGGGTTGTGTCAAATGCACCATCTTCTAATGATTGATTAATTGATACTACAGGCCATCCATCAGATGTACCATAACCACCTTGACCGAATGTTCCATTTAAAGAATTTAACAATGATGCATTAGTAACGTTGGCTCGACTTGAAATAACAATACCAAAATTAGTAATTAAACTTTCTGTTATAGCTACCTTTATATCTTCATCATGCACATACTCAGTTAATACCTCTATCACCTTAGAGTGATATGGTTTTATTTCATTTGCATAGTTTATTAAACCATTAATTGGATCAGTCATCAAAGAACCTCTGTGTTTCTAATACCTTAACACCATAAACCGAAATCATTGATGTTTTAAGGAATTTTTCATATTTATTTTTTAATGATAACGCATCATTTAATATTAAAAAGAATATTCTATTAATATCTTCAGATTTAAATGTGTTATACATATTTTCCATTAACGTAACGATATCATCTGGCGTATCAAATGAATTTAACGTTAAGAAGCTTGATATATCAATACCAATAAATTCATTTTCCAAATTATTTAAATCTGCTAGTATTGTATTAATAGCTATTGTACCATCAGTGAATGATTGACCAGTTTTAATCCCAAATCTAGTATCAGAACCAGTTTGTTGATCGTATATAGATCTATCAATGCTAGGAACTCTCACAGAACTATCAGTTAGAGTATATCCAATCATACTTTCTGTGATTTTATCCCATAACTCTCTATCTACTTTAAAATTCTGGTGCTCTCTAAATAACTTCCACTCTTTATGTAGATTTTTATTATTAATATCACTCGAAGAATCATCTTGAGTAAAATCCTTTCTGAATCTAACAGTATATCTATTTGATTCCGATATATACGATCTGATGTTTCTAATAATCGCCTGCGTATAACGAGCTGGCAATACTGTAGAATCTGTTGCACGTTCAGATGTATATTCCAAAGATATATTTGAATCGACAGGTAAATCAACCATTATATCAATATTTCTAGCAGTATCATCAAGTCTATATTGTGAATCAACATTAAGTTCGGTTCCATTAACCGACAGTTTAAAATAAACTGGTGTTTCATCAGAAACATATTTTATAGGAACACTTAAATTCATATAAAGTCCACCAATGTTAGCTCTATTCGGTCTTATAGTAAAACCAGTCCCAGCACCAGTAGTGGAAGCCTGAGTCAATACTTGATGTTGAGTTACTAAGTCACCAGTATATGTGATAGTAAAACCATTAACTTTGCCAACCGGAACTAATGTTGTTATTTCTACTGTAGCACCGTTGGATAGAGTTACTTCATCACCAACTTCATAATTAGAACCAGTTGTGAATATTCCATTAAATCCAGAACCATCATATTTAGATTGAGTATCTAATTGCAAAGCAGATACAGTATTTTCTCGTAGTTTTGTTGATACATTATCATTAAAAGATACTACATATTCTTCTGTTTCAACAGATAATACTTTTGATCGAGCTACTGGCTTCTGTAGAACAATATAAGGATAATCTACATTGGACCATGTGTTTTCTATATTTTTTGGTGAAATATTTTTATTTCTAGATCTAGTAAGTTTATTTTTAACCCAGAAATAATAGTTTGTTATTTCAGAACCATTTTTATTGAATGATGTTTTTTCCGTGTATTCATAACCCACTTGAACAATCTCTAATTCGAGAGCAGTTTCAAGTTCTTCTTCAGTATATGAATGTTCGTGAAGTAAAACAACAGTATCTTTTTCTGTTAGACCATCTACGGTCACAACTAAATCAGCTTCGGGTACAGGCATTTCTATATTAGATGTTTTTAATATTCCATTAACAATGATATCATAGGTTCTAGTACCAAAAATCGGGCTATTTAAAAAATCTTCATCTAATGGGAATTCAAATTCACCAGACGTTCCAGTTGAGACACCACTTTCTAATACAGTAAATTCTCTCACTTCATTTTTCAATCTTTGTAATTCAAAAGGAACATCTACATCATCTGTTAAAACTTTACGATAAACAATTCTATCAGCATTACCAGATAGACGATTAAATTCTCTAATATCAGCATCACCTTCTTCAGCTTCCGCTATTTCATCGTATTCACTTGGATGTACTGGTGATTCAACCCATTCCCATGCAGTCAATCTAGAATTGTATGCTTGCTTACCCCAGTAACGTAATCTATCATCTACATTAGAGAATACTGATTCGTCGTAATAAGGCATATAGCTTAATTCAGATGTATCTACCCAAATAGTTCCAACTTCATGTTTACCCCAGAAATCTTTGTTTATAAATTCATCAACTGGAGTTTCATCTATTATGTTGTCCAATTTAGTAGTTGTTGTTGCTGGATTGTATTCAGAGATTATATCAATAGCATTAATAATTAAAGTATTATACATACCACGAGCAGGATCGAATAGATTAAGATTACTAACAACCGTATCTGATTTATTGTCAATCAATTTAGATGCATTGTTTGATTCGAAATTAGGCTGTGTTCCATACATAACTATTTTAGCAGACGTTGAAAAGAGTTCGTTGCTTTTAAAACGAACTGCATTTGAATTAATTTGTAAGTAGTGCAAATCACTGATCAAAATAGAATCATTGTATGACACTTCGATTACATCCCCAGCAACTAAAGGTTTAGTAAATTTAACTTTATCAGAAAATACAGTGGTGCCAGATGTATTTGTTGCTACATAATAATCTGTGGTTTCTTCTAAGATCAAACCATTTTTAACGACTATTACTGGGCTGGTAAATGGCAATACCTTATTTCGTATTGTCAAAGTATTAGTATCGACAGTAAAATCTGAGTCATCATATCGATCATACGCATCATAACCAAAATCAACCGTGATTATTAATTGATCAGATTTGAAATTGTGTATAATCAATGGTGCATCTTGAGATACTAATGATGTATTATCTAATTCAATAGATTTATTAGCTAATGATTCAAAATACATTACCAATCCATTATCTGAAAGAGTTGCAAATTGATCGGGTTGGCGATACCAACGTTCATTGTCATTTATCGTAATTGGCGTGAATCCTACTTCAGATGTCAAATCAGTACCATCAGTAGCATCGAAAGAGATAACGTCATATGGGTTGTTATCGAGGCCGGGTGTGCTGATAGATGCGTTTTCAACAAATTCTAATTTAATATTGTTGTCAGTTACATCTTCAACACCCACAAATAGTTCTGGATATTCTTGTTCTTCAACCGAACCATACTCTGCTACTTCGTAAGCCCAAAATTCATCAAGCTTGGCGTCAATAAATTGCTTGGAATTTATAAAAGCATCTATAGAGCGAGTGGATCCTTTTGTTTGGATCAGTCCCTGCCAAAATTGAAATTGAGATTTTTCATTAATATTTAAATCATTCAAATAATTTTCTGTTGAATTAATATCATAACCCAATGTTCTTTTTGCAAATGGTGCGAATCTGTTACTTTCATTTCGCGTAGGTGAACCATATGCTTCTCGTAGATCTGTTATAGATCGTTCTAAATTATCGAAAGTTTCTAATTTGTTAGTATTCTTGACTAAAGAACTACCACCAATATTAGGTCTACAAGTATTAGCTGTTTGTCTATTAAAATTCACACTCAATGTGTCTAGATTTAATCCAATAAATCCATCATAGATCAATTTATTATCAATAGTATAGTTTTTGAATTCCACAACATGTTCATACGTGTCAATAAACAAAGTAGCAGCGCTTATATAATGATATTCTTCTACATTTATTGGATCTAAAACGTTAGGTATAAATGAAAGATCAGATCGTAAATCATTTGCTAGAAAAATTTCTGTCTTTTTATCAGTTCTAGTGATAACCAAATCTCGAATACTTAATGGATCGCCATTTCTATCTAAGATTGTTTTTGCTATCTGAATATCATCAAAAGGACCACTAATTATATCCGACACAACTCCGTATGAAGGATTAAACACTAGTTTATCCTTGAATGAGTTAACTTCTATTTGAGGATATTTTATTGTGTTTTCAACAGCAACATGCAATTCATACTTTTCTGCTGATCCGATATCCAATAACGGAACCTCAACACCAAGCTCAGATCTAGTAGCTGAATTTGCTAAATTGAAAGTACCATCACCATTGTTAATAACATAATATGGAATTTTTTGTAAAAATGGAGTAGGCATATTACCATCAGTTGCAACAATATTAACTGGTGTGCTAGTTGGAAATGGTGTGCCTGTTACACCTAAGAATGACCAACTGCCATTTTCTACACTTGGCTTAATCTCATATAAATTATCTATTGTTCTATTTCTTAATAGATTTCTAGAGCTATAACAATAATTAATAAATTCTTCAATTTGACTTTGCCATTTATTAACGTTGTCCGAAAAATCAAACCCTTTTTCGGACAAAATCTTTACATAACCATCGATTAAATCTATAAAACTTTGAATGCCAGTTATGACGGTTGGCATTTTAAAGCTGTAAACACTTCTAGTATCTAACTTATAATGTCTCCAGTTTATAACTGTATTTTTACCGCCGTTTGCCATAAACGTATTATTAAATTCACCTATGTGATGAACTTTATCACCAGAATTTATTATGTCTATTGGTAATAGAGCTGTAGCTGCTGCTAATGTCTCTGCCAACTGAAATTGAGTGTCATTTATTTTAATAATAAAATATTGAACTGGTCCAATTCTACCAGTATCACCTAATAATGGAGCTGGTAATGTTCCGTTGGTTGTTAACCAAACACTATCACCAGTATTCCACGGCAATATTCTATTATCTACGGTTATCAAATCATTGCCTGTAATGCCAACTGGAAGTTCGCGTACTTTTATCTGTGTTCTTTTCAAACTATCATTATAGTTTGATGAATCAATAGTAAATTCAACAGCACCATCATCAGATGATATAGTTTGACCATTTACTAATATATCAGTAATGTCTCCATCTACTTCTATTACTTGTTGGATTAATTCAATGTTAGCTATTTTATATTGGTATATGGTACAAGTGTTAGTTGTGGTATTAACATGAAATGGAAAATTCAGGGTTGGATAATAATCAAACGTAACATTGTTAGATGATTTATTTGATAATTGTATTTTCCACTCAGATGAATTGTCGTTGTTTATTGATTTAGGTGGAATTGATATTAAAGTCGCAACCAGTCCTTGTGCAGAAATACTTTCAACTCCACTAGATTTCTTTATAAAGATATCATAATCTACATTTTGTTCAATATCTACAGAATTGTTTGTTACATCAAATGTATTCACATCTATGAACGAATTGAATTGATATGATAATGGTGCAGTCCATGTTTTCCATAATTTATGGAAATTAGAAAAGTTAGTATCGATACCAGTATATCTATTATAGTTTATATACCATTGATTCAATCCGCGCACTTTAGTTAATTCATTATCTAAAATAGAACCATGAAATGTTACACTTTTGTTTGATGGAACATTCTTTGTAGTCTTGTCTATCGACAATCCACCCATTGAAAGATATTCACCTCCAAAAGTATTCAATAAAAACTTTATTGGGTTTTCTAGATAAATCTGAATAAGAGTACTATATAAATATTGAGAAGAAACTCTCCAGTCATATTCGTATATACTATTTTGTCCGAATGTATAATCCGCATTGGGGCTTATTACATGCAAACTAAAATTATCAAATAATGATCTAGTTGTAGAAATCAAATCTAATGATTCAACTGCTGAATGATCAAAATATGGTGGTAATAGATCGTCTGGATTATAAAACACTACGCCATCATCTGAAATTGGTGCATCTGTTATGTTTACACTAAAATAGCTATACTTAACTACGCTTCCACTAGAGCCATCAGAAGTATCTCCATTGGGGAGGTCTTTACCACTGGGAACTATACCCAATCGAATATTTTTCCACATTCCTTCATCAGAATCTTCTATATGTCTCCATTTACGATTTCCATAAATTGATGGTTCATAATTTAAATATTCTTCATCCCACCACGCCGGTTTACTATTATAACCCTGTAATATCCACGGTTCTTGATTTGGATATGGAGTTCCATAAAATCTAAGATATAATCCCTTCCAATAAGCTGAAGATTCGGCACCAGTGTTATTGGTTGATGGGAAAACTCCCTTATATAAAATCCCTGTAGCAGTACTAGTAACATCTTCCTTTACCGTAATTACAGTAGTTGACGATGTTTCTTCTACAGATTTAACAGTCCACTCACCATCATTAGCTCCTGCATTTTTGATTGAAAATGTTGAACTTGTTGCGAATGATCCTGCGGTTAACTGATCCAATGTAAACGTATTGGTATCTGGGTCGGCAAAAATCATATCGTAGCCGGTGCCGGGTATTGAATTGTAATAGTTCCAAGAAAATGCATCAATTGGACTATAGATAGAATTAGTAAACGGCAAATCAATATTCTGATCATTAACATATTTCAAAAAATATGATTCTAAAAATGTATCTGTAGAAAGAGGAAAATCCTTTTCTTTACTTTGAGTAAAAAGATCTTGTTCGAATGATAATATAGATTTAACCATTATTTCATTTACATCAACTATTTCCCACATAGAAATATCAGATGTCGCGATATCATCTCCAATGTATAATGCACCATCAGATAATTCATTATCGTTTAGTTCCCATTTAGAACCATCTAATACATGAACCCAATCAGTTCCATCTGAGTATAGTAACGCTCCTAATTCTGTGTTTGTGTTAAACCAAAATGTATCTTCTACTGGTGTAGGAACATTTGGTTGAATATAGTCAATTACTAATTGATATAAAACATCAGTAGCTGAATTATGCCAAAAATACTCATTAGGTAGATTACTACCTATCTCAGATAATAAATCTTGATATAATTTAGGTGCATCGACAGTCTTAACAACTATTTTTTCTTTTTCTTGTAAAGCATCAATTACATTTGATAATACTGTTGCTTTCTCTGCACCATTCATTATGTAATTAGTTCGATGACTATCGTGATGTGATAGTTCATATAATTGAATTGCTTTATCTATGTTTAGATTAGGCTCTACAGGAGACACTATACCAAAATTTGGTAGTGTTGCAATCCAGTTTTTAGCTCCCGAAGTTGTATCTCCATATAAAAATTCTAAATTAGAATCTTCAGCATATAATTTTTTTGTAATATCAGATAACTTAGAAGTGGTATCGAAATTCCCAAGATCTTCAGTAATTGCCTGAACTAATGATTGAGTAGATATTTTTCTTACCTTATCTAACAAAATTTCATATTGAGTTTGAGCAAAGTCTATTAAATCAGGAACAATAACATTGTCTATGAATATAGATGATAAGAACGTTGAGAAGTTATTATTGTATTGTCGAATTGTTCCACCACGACCGTAATCAATATTTTCTGCCTGTAGTGCATGAAATTGTGTTTGCTTATTACCTAAAAATCCAGAAATTTTATCTTGATCTTCGATAATTGATGAAAAATGCCCAACAATTTCAGTGGTGGTAACATCTACACGATTTTCATTTTCAACATTATAATAAAAATAGTCAGGTAGAGTCCAATCACCAACCCACGAACCATCTTCTGAAAATGAATTTTCTTGTGACATTAACCATTCTGATAATGCTTGTGATTCTACTTCAGCATCAGAAAATAATGGATTATTAAATTTAATGCTTTCTTCTGTTACAGATAAGAAAGCATCTTTTTCTTCGTTGTATTCAGATAAAGATCTTCCGTACCAATCACGCTTGACTGGAATATATTCTTCGTTAGATTTTTTCCATATACTGTTAAGAGCTGGATTTTCATACACAACAACCATATCAGACGATTGAAAGAATTTGGCTGCTGATTCCGAATATTCATAAAGTTTTCTAGCAGTAGAATCATACCAAATCATACCATTGAAAGGTTTTGATGGTTGAGTTGAACTATACTCTGCTTTATTAATTATATTGGTTCCCTGCAAAAAGAAATCAGTCCACACAAAGTTGTCTAGTTTGTATACTGTTTTATTAGCTTCATCAACCCAATAATCAACACTATCATCAATCAAATTATAACCATATAATGAATTATCTGAGCCAAGCAAATCTTGTGTAAATGTGAAAACACCAGTAAGAGAATCATATATTACTCGCTTACCAAGTTCTGGAATAACCGAATAACTTTGATCTGTTTTAAAAGAAAATATTTCTGATGTTTTATTAAGTGGTGATCCATCTACATCAAACAAATTAAATATAGGTGCTTGGTTAACAGATGTTTTTATCTGCTCTATTTTTTTAAATTTATTCAAGCTAACTGTTTCTAATTCTAATGTTGAATTATATACCGAATCATTTAATTCTGTTCTTACATTAATCGTGTTATAACCCAAGTCACTTAATGTGGCTGGAGCAACTTCGATTATAAGTTCATCTAGTTCCTGCACTCCACTCATTCGTATTCCGATTACATGTTTCCCTTCACCAGCCAAACTTCGAAGTTCTTCATAAGTTCCATATTGACGTTCACCGTTTAGATATACGCGAATAGAATCTGAATCGGCAACAGCTTTATTTCTTAACGTTGTATCGCTGAATATAAAAGTTGTGTTTACATTGCTTTTTGATATAAACAATTGCGCATACGTGCCTAACTTATAATCAAAATGAGTTTTCTCAGTATTTAATATGGCGTCATCATTGATAGTGTTTTGTGTGTTAAATACTTTATTCCCAGTTGGTCTATCATAATCAACACCTTCATAAACCCAATGTTGATTGTAACCAATCCAAAAATCACCATATGATGTACGTATTGGATTGAAAGTAGCAACATCACCTTCAGCTAAAACTTTATCTATTTCAACTATTGTTGAGTATGTTCCATCGTCTAATATTTCATATCTTGAACTTATAACAGTATAAATGTCTGCTGTATCTGCTGTAAATTCATATCCAGTTTTAAATGTATCAGTAAGATTTCCATGTATAGCATCAAAAACAATTTCACTATCAGAATTTATTTCAAAGCGATGTAATCCAACTAATTCAAATAATACTGGATCTTTATCAGCAGTAACAAATGGAAGTGATTTTTCTGATCGATACTTCCATTTATGGACAACTTCAATATATTCGTTAATTTCAATACCAGATAAAAATTCAATAATTGGATAACTTGCTTGTCGAGCCGATGCAAAATTTGATACACCATTTCTATGAACCCACTTGTTATTTGAAGTCCATTGAATTTGTGCTGGTGGTACTTCAACTTCACATGATTCAGAAAAATCAAATGTTGCATTACCTGTCACACTAGATAATACAGTACTGAAATCTGCGAACAATGGCTTCCATCCAATATTTGCGCCCTTTTGAAATATTGTATCTGAATCTTTACTATACCAAAGATCTTCATTATCACCGTCAGTTATTTTCGGATCTTCATCATTTGTAATTTGCGTTAACAGTTCTTGATAATCACCATCCCATATACCAGAGTTGTTAGGATTATCATCATACAGGGCTACTCCGTAACCACCACCAGAGTTAACACCACATTCACAATCTGCTGTTGCTTGTGCAAGGCTTATTTGTTCTGATAGAGAAATTATCCCACCAGTAACCTTACTAGAAAAAGAAGCATCGATAATAATATCAGTTACTGAATCGTCAGTTGTAGATGATTTAACTGTAATAAATTTATTGTTTAATTGAGTGTTATCTGAATCTTTTACAAATAATACAAAACCTACTTCGAATAGACTAGTAAGATCACCAGATACTTGAATTCCAGTATGTGTTGTTTTTGCTATTGTACCAATTGATTCATTTTCAACTATTGAATCTTCGGTCACAGTGATAAGAGTATGTGGATCTGTGTATTCGATATTAACAACTTCAACTTCTTTATTTGTAAATGAAGTTCCTTGAACAGTTATAAAATCGCCGATCTGAATATCATCAGTTTTATCTTCTAAAATTCTGATGATGTCAGTTCCTTGACTAATAGATACTATTTGAAAAGTTTCAACTTCTTTACTTGATATATTACCGATTATTTCAAAATTATTACCAAACCGTTCAACCATTGCATTCAAACCATCTACCTTTGCTTGTGCAGCGCTACAATGACTTTTGATTGTTATGTATTCAAGTTGACTGTTTGCATTAGTATCAACCCAGAAATAATCTCTATAATTAATTATTTTGTCTATGTCAATTGGTGGAACCCAATTAAATTTTTCTGCACTACCCCAATCCGAAAACTTCTCCATGTCCACGCCTTGAAGAGTTAATTCATTTATCACATCTTCCCACGACAAATATTTTTTCTCTGAACCTAGTTTGGCTGATAATATCGGTTGAAGTTGATTTGCTTGACGGATTATTGAGCTTTCTGGTATTTGTCTAGAATTGATTGCTTGGCGATTGTTTTGGCCCACGTAACCATCAACAAACGTAGTCTCTTTTGGAGATAACATTCGATTGATAGTATTTTCTAGAATAGACTCGTTTATTTCTGACTGATTTGGTTCAGGCAGTAATTTATCAATACGAGTTCGTACTTTATTGTAATCTGAATTATTTGACACAGAAACCCCAATTAACAGTTTATGAATAGTATTTATTCTAACTGTTTGTTATTAAAAAAGCCATGTTTTAAGCTTAATTAATTACTGGTTTATATTGGTAGCTGTAAGAGAAGTTACAATTTCAATATCAGAGGCATTTATATCTGGAACAAAGATTTCATCTTCTCTAGCATCGATTTGATATAAATCTCCGAACTGCGTTCCTGTACTGACAGGAACCAATACAACACTATCTATACTAGCATTTAATTGTGCATGGATTGCAGCGGATAATTCACTGAAATAAAATGTCTCACCAAAATTCCAACTCGATATATCGAAAAAGCTTTTAATTATCGATATGATTTGATTTTTAATATCATTATCAGAGAATGTATTTTGGCTAGATATGATTATTTTTATCTTTGCTCGATCTTCATTTGTTGCCTTGGTGCCGAATATAGGCCGTAGGTTGCCCGAATGCATTACTATGGTGTCAGATATCATTTTACTCTTTAAAAGCTCTCTAAACGTCTGTTTTAGCGTGTAGCTTGATGGTTTTTCTGGAACATAATCAATAACTTCGTTCAAATAAGCTGAATGATCCCTATAATATCCATCTGTAATAACAAACATATCGATGATATTACTAGGAGCAGGATCAATTAAATGTAATCTAGGTGTTGAATGAAACCACGAGAAATTTAATGGAAATCTACCTTCATATCTATTATAACGGCGTTGCGTTGAACCCGTAGTAGCTTCTTGGAAATATAAAAGCTTAACATTGTCAGTATCTGGTTGGACGGCAAACGGATCATTAATAGTATCTCGCTTCAAATAAACATATTTTTTAGCTTTAATTAAATATACATCATTTGGTTGAATTTTTGACGGTTGTATTTGAATCCAAGTTCGTAAAATTGTACTAACGTCAGTATTAATCGGATCACCAATAGCAGGCGTTGTCCAACCAGAACCAAATTCTAGTTTTACTCTATTCGCACTATCTATATCAACCGACTCTAGTGCACCACCTCTAATCACATAAACAACAACATCTTCATTTTCAAATCCCTGTAAATACTCTGTCGGTAATTCGAAACTGGCTGGTACATCTGGATCACTGGTCAATGTTCTTGAATCTATTAAATCTCCGAAAATTAACGACTGAGTTAAATCATCTGGGATATCATCACTGTTTTGATCGATAGGCAATATCGAAAGACTATTATACGAATTAGTCCCAATTCCAAATTCTTCTTGTTTTGTTACATTAAATTTAATATCATTTTCCAATAAACCAGTTTTAGTACTATTTAAATTAGCACCAAGTACAGTTAACGTGTCTGCTTCATTTAAAAGATTGTTTATATTTAAAACAGTGTCTGGGCCGTTAGTATTCCAAAACCTTGTTGTATCACTGTATGCAACAAATGATTCTGTTGCTTGGTTGATGGTCCAACCAGATAAAATATTTCCACTAACAAATGTTGGTTGAATTTGAAAAACCAATAAACGTTCTGTATCTGGAGCATTAACATACCAAAGCTCATCTGCTACAGAATAGTATAAACTAACCTGTCCATCAATTGAATCAGTATCACTGTCGTTTATTAAAGATTCTAATGCTTCAATTATAACTTCTTTATTGTTGAATACTGTTTTATAATTTTTATCCTTTTTGTTTAGTTCTTCCAATTTGGAAACAACCATTACAAAGAAATCTATTGAATTCAATAATGGTTCAATAGTATCTTCAACTAATTCTTCTGGCTCCACTGCGGTGTTTACTAAAGTAGTAGTTCCATTAATTGGTGGTTCGCTGTATTTAAAAAGAGCCAAATCATTACCAAACAATTTAGTATCTTCATAATATTCTTTTGGGTCGTGCCAAGCAATATACTTAGAATCGCCTGCAAATGTTCGATTTATTGCTTTCATTTTAACTATGCGAGGATCTTGTAACATATGAGAATTATAATCTCTTGCGTTAACCATACGATCTTGCGTGTAATATACGGAGGGTGCTACACGTCTTATATGTTCAATACTTTCAGAAACACTATTATTTTGTAATGCATTTATTAATGAAAAAGTAAATGTAAATGTCTGCGATCCACCATTACTATCTTGATAAGAGAATGATGATTCTTGTCCTATTACAGAAGCTTTTGGAATTGTTATATCCTGATTTGCAGAACTTCTAAACCATATATCAAAAGCGCCGTTTGGTATTTGAGAAAATTCTCCATCACCAAATATAATACGAACAGCATCGTTTTCTAATGTTTCAACTTCAAATTTTCTTCGATTATCTTCAGAGTTAAATATAACGCTTTCATAATTATCGGCACCGACTTCAAACCATTCTCCAAACTTGGTTGTGTTTGATTCACGTAATAAATCACCAAATGGGTTGGTTGATAACAATTCTCTATCATCACTGTTTACGTTGTTTACAAAAACATCAGTGTTATTAATATTTTCAACTGAAATTTCTAATGCTTGGTTTGGTGTTATACCATCAAAGAATGCTTCACGTTTTTGTAAAATTCCTTGTTTGGTAAGAGCTAAAAATCCACTTGTGTCTGAACCATCACCCAATCCATCTGTTGCGTATAACAAAGAAAATGGAGCTGATACTTCTGGGCGGCGTTCAACAGGACCATCTTCGGTTAATCTTGATGGGACTAATTCCATAGCAAGAGAGCTATCAGAAACTCTAGCACTATAAGGGAATATAGAAGAATTACCACCAGTTAATGCAGTATTACTCAAGGTGTATAATTCAAATAATACATTATCAACTTGTGCTCTGTTGCCAGCACCCACTGTTCCGAATGGTTGGCTTAATACTTGATTCATCAATTGAATGAATTGATCACGCCACTTAACATTATTACTGTCATTCCAATTGATTGTCTTATTTGCTAAGTTTTCACCATCAATGTCAAAAACTGGTTCAGTTGTTTTGATTGCTGTGATTTTTACAAGACCACGGTGTGGAATATTTCGTGTTGGTTTATATGATACTAATTTTGCAAGACGTAGAATAGACTCTTTTCTTTGAGCCGTTGACATAAAGTTCTCTTGAGCATTTATATCAATTCGATAAGATAGTAATTCAGCCACATACGCAAATGTTTCAATTATTGCAATTAATTCTGATGATTCGATGAAATCATTAAAATCTTCAGGATGATAAATCTTCAAATAGTCAATAAGAGACTTTTTGACAGTATCATAATCAAAAGCATTAAAATTAATTTGGCTGAAACTTTGATGAACTGTCGCGTATGATTCCGCTTTGTTAATTTGTCTGCTCATGATTTTCTCATTTGTATGTCGCTAGTATTTATCATTTTTTATCTTTCTGTAATTATAGGATTAATTTTATTAATAAAATATTCCAATTTTTTATTTTCAGGCATATTTTTTGAAAATTCGAAATATGGAATTCGAAATATTTCAATTTTATTATCTACTGCTAATCGATTTTTAATTAAATCCGCTTTTTTTAATTTAATAAAATTCAAAACTCCACCAAAAAATTTAATAGGTTTATAATGCTGTCTTCCATCTAATTCAAATATTACATCAATATCTTGCAAATAAAAATCATAACGACCTTTTTTATTTCTGGGGTTATTACTCAGATTTAATGTACTATATTCCCGAATATAATTGATATTTGGATGTAATTCATTTAAAAAATATTCAAATGAATTTTCTGTTTCCTTTCCAATTCCGCATTTCGGACATCCCTTACGATTCAAGTGATCATTAGGGCGTTGATTAAACGATCCGTGTTTTTTACAATTAATTTTTACCTTAATATTTGATTTTATATAATCAACATCATTGTAACTATATAAGTCATTATGAATTATTTTAGCTTTTTTTATAAATTCAATAGTATTACTTGTTTGATTATTTGAAATTTTATATTTCCCACATTGAGGACAGCCTTGACCAGATATATGAGTTGACGGTAACTGCCAAAAATATTTTTTATGAAAATTACAATAAATTTTTATTTTTGTTTTTGCGTTAATATATTTAACTAAATTATAATTATATAAATCACCATGTGTATTTTTTGCTTTAATATTGAAATCATTTCTTGCTTTTTCATTTTTAGCATTGGATCTTTGTTCAATACCACATTTTTTACATCCTCTACTATTCAAATGATCGTTTGGTGATTGACTAAATTTTCCATGTATATGACATATTATTGATATTTTTGTATGATTATTTACATAATCAACTAATTCATAATTGAATAAATCACCATGAATCATAATTGCTTTAGTAATAAACTCTTTAGTTGATATTGCGTTAAAATGTGGCATTATTGAAAATCTATATTCAGGTCTAATACGTCAGTCAAATTTAATTCTACATAAAATAAAGAAACAGACACTATCACTGCACTTTGATCAGCATTAATTTGCATTTGAAAATCTAACACCTCAACTCTAGGGTCATAATCAAATACATCACGCAACTCTTGCTCCAACATATCAGTAGTAGCTTCGTCTAATGGTTCGAAAATTAATTCTTGAACCAATGTGCCAAACGTTGGCATCATCACGCGACTTCCCTTACTAGTGAAGATGTGATTAATCAAGTCAGTTTTAACTAACTCGACATCAGATTCACTAAATTGCTTGTTCTTCTGAAATTTGAAGGAATTAAATCCATTATAAACTGACATTTTTTATTCTCATACGTTTAATAGTATTTACTTTATCTACGCCATTTTTCATTTCGATCAAAATCTATACTTCTTTGATCACTCTTTCTACCGACATTTGGATCATCATAACCGTATTCTGTAACAGTTGCGATGTTATCAACATTTAATTTATCAAACAATTCAAGTGATGATTCACCAGCTTGTTCCTTATCAGTTTCATCTTTATTAAGATATGATCGTGGAAATGGTTCGTGTGTCGGCGATCTTGACACTAGATATGCTGGTAATTCTTTAGCTTCATCATCGGCAGCAGTGTCTGGTGCACCAATAACTGTTGGTGTTGATGTTGCTCCAGATGGAAATGATGGAAATGTAGTACCAATTGTACTTGGTGGTGGCTCTGGAATTTTTGGAGCAATATAAAAATGCTCATGAGCGTTTAATGATCTAAGCGGTGATATGCAATCACTACCAAATACATTTCCATTGGCTATAACATTAGTACCAGCTCCTAATTCCCCAACAACATTAATTCCTGTACCATTAAAATTATATCCATTCGTCTTAATCATTAAATCAGTTGCTTTTAAATTTATATTGCCATCAGTTTCTATTGCCACTGAATCTGATTTGATCGATACCTTACCACCAACTTTAAATGCTAAATCACCGTCTACTTCTGAAACAGTGTTTGGGCTATGCATTTTTAAATCACCATCTGATCTTACATGAGTTGATTCTTTTGAGTGCATTCTAATATCTTTACCAGATGCTAAGTGAATTCCTTTGGCCCCTGCTATTCGAACAGATTTACCAGCAGAGAGATTTAAATCACCATCTGAATGAATGGATGTATCTTCTGATGAATATATATCAATTGTTCCCTTGCCATCAATTTCAATCCATGTATTTCCTAATGCAGTACCAATGTATATTCGTTCATTAGTATCATCCAAAATAACTTGGTGTCCAGTTGCAGTTCTAAATCGAATACGAGAATTCTGTGGATCATCGTCCATTACTGAAGAATGTCTACCCGGGGTGGTTGTTGAATATATAGAACTTCTATTATTAGAATATCCTTGTGTAAATTTTGTTGATTTACCATCAGATCGATCAATGTTAAAATCTATATCGTCTGGTTCTTCACTATATGTTACAGCCGTACCAATACTTTCTGCTGAGATTGCCGAAACTTGACGATCAATTATTCTAGTTCCGTATTCGTAACTATCAACATTATTGTTAAATGCTTCTCTCGCATTAGATGCAAGTGGCTCCACTTCTTTTTCGGTAGATGATAAAGGTACTTTACTATCAGCTTTAAATCTTCCATGTGGCATGGTATGCGTGAAATAATCACCCTGTAAACAACCAATCCATACGCGACGGTTTGGAAGACCATCAACTAATGTTACTAATGCAGTAGCACCAACATCAGGTATAGCCCATGTGCCATATGACATAACACCACCAGTTGTATCTTCATCAGGACCAGTAGTTGGGTTTACAGATACGCCAGCGAATGGTGCACAATAAGATGCCCACGGAATATGCTCAATTTCTGATGCAACGTCGCCATAAGTAGGACAAAATACTTTAATTCTTCCACGCTGAAGTGGATCGTTAACATCAACAACTTTACCAGATGTTATTCCTAATTCATAAGCACGTTCATCGGATGACTCGGCCATTTCATCCATTATTCCTGTTCTATTCATTATAATTCACCGTACCCATTAATCATCTTGAATCATCCGCTGGTGTATCATCATCTGGTTCAACTAAATCTCTACCATCATATTGAATGTGAATGTGATTGTTAGATGAGTTACTAAAGGTTTCCCACAACACAGTATATCCTCGACCCTTCAAACCAAGTCTTAATATATCTCTTATAAGTGTTCCTTGAACATTCGTAAGATTATTTCCTCTTACATCAACTGCTTTATTAAAAGCATGTAAAGATTTTCGTGGTGGATCTGAGCCAGCCACTGTTGTATTTCTATAAGTGGATGTTATAACTGGTCGTATATTTGGAGCATGTAATGCCCAAGCAGCAGTGATTGTCGTGTAAATGTCTAACATAGTTTGATCCAATTCATATGGATGAACTTGAACGCCACGCGCTCCAGTTTTGTATAATAAACTTGCATCAGCATAGCCATCTGCATTAGGATCATCTGCTGCTATAATCGGCAGATCTAAATCTACCTCTGAAAGTAATCCATCAAATTTTTCTTTATCTTCTTGAATATTTCTTTTAGAAACTGCTTTTTTTACTGCTTCATCTGGTTGCGTTTCATTTGTTTTGGGTGTCAAGCCAGCGCTAGATTCTCTGTCGCCGGGTACGCTGAACATATCTATAACTTGCGTAAATTCACCATTACTAAAAATATTTTCAATTTTAAGTAAGTTATAAAAACCACGATACCAAAAATCTTTTGTACCAACAACTGAATCATTTTCTAAGGTTCCAGCTAAATCGGTATTCGTTGGATATTTTATATTAACTTTAATTAATGCAGGTACATGAAACCAATCAGATGCGCCCGTAGCTTCTTCTGAAATTTGACTACTTTCACCTTCTAAAATATCTTTATAAAAAGGAGTTGTTTCACTTAAAAGTTGTGGATTGCCTGCTATCTTGATAGTTGCAGAAACATTTTCTAATGCTGCCTGTCGCTCCAATAAAGAATCAAAAGATAAATCCTTTGTAGGATCAACATGTTCTTGAGCTGCACCTTTCGTTACGTTTAATCCAAGATATAGAATATCTTTCTTATTAGATGAATCTGCTTTTGTTCCAGCAGTTATATCAACACCTTTACCCTCTCCACCATTATCAGTCGTACTGAGAACTGAAGTTCCTTCTGTTGTTTCACGTTGAGAATCTGATTTATTTTTAGCACTGCCTGCGGTTTGGAAAAATGATAATCCCATATCCATTTTAATATTAAAATCTAATATATCTACATTTTTACCAGTGTATATATAATTAAATTCAATAAATTCACCTGCCTTTGGTTCTATTTCTTCATTATGTTTTTGTAGTGTTGTTTTATATCTATTAAGTTTATAAACAACTTCCTGAACATTTGAGTCAGACGATGGTACTAGTGTAGATATTATTTTTGATGTGTATGTTTGCCCAGATGCATTTTCGCCCTTAGCATCCTTTCCCATCTGTTCAGAGGAACTAAGAATCTTATCAATCATAGTTGTTATGCTTGACTGAGGTGGTGCTTGAATAATAAATTTACCCAAATCATCATCATTTGATGTTGATGCTTGCCCACCAACCAAATATGGAGCTGAGTTATATGGCTCATCTACTTCTAATCGATATCTAACTTTTTTATAATTATCTTGTAAATATTTAAATCCGTCGCTGTAATCACCACCTTCGACTGCTTTATTTGCACTCAGTGTCTGAGCTAACTCTTTATATCTATCTTCATAACGTGTATTGATTCTTTCCTCTAGAACCTTTAATGCAGCGCCCACTGTTATGTTGCGCTCCAATTTAAGACCCATACCATTTGTTATCATAGAAATTTGTGCTTGTTTGCCGAGTCCGTTTGCAGTACTAACAAAATCCAACTGATATGTGGCACCACCTTCATCCATGACAGCCTTGATATCAATTGCGTTAAAAGCAAATGGTTTAATACGTGAAATTATTTCTTGTTGACCTGTTGATGCATCATGTCCAATAAAAATAGTTTTTAATATAAAAACTAGGCCAGATGGTGTTCGTTCTAGAGAGTCTGTTGATTCAGCTAACACTCGAAGAAACTCAATTCCAAACGGTTCGTGAATCTCCATTGAGCCTGATGATTCTATTGTATTTGCAACTCGAATACCATTTTTACTAGATGGAGCTAAAAGTGTTTCCCATTTACATTTATTAATTGAAAAGTTAATATCCTTTCTAGAATCTACTAATATAATGTATTTTCCAGAGTTTGTTAATTCTATAGGATTGTATCTTACATCTATTGCGTTCGATGGTCGTTCAAAAGCTGTCTCATCATTAATAATGGTATCCACAGTTTCCATGCCATCAGTTACCACTAAAACGTGGTGATAAGCATATGAATTAAATTTTGCAAGTGGATTTGGTGGATTTGACATTATTCAACAATATTTCCGTTAGCCGATTTAGATAATACCACACTTTGTAATCTACTAGAAGATGGAAGTGTGATGGTTTTACCTGCGACTAATTCTTCATTGATATCCACAATATTATTAAATTGTAAAACAACCCATGCGTATTTTGGATTTTTATAAACAGCAAATGCGATTAAATCTGGACGATGTTCTGTGTTTATATCAATATCAAAAAATATGTCAGTTGAATGCTTAGGAATAACTCTACGCTCCCACCATCCTAACCGATTGTTGTAAATATCAACTAGCCCACCTTGCGTATAGCGAGTTGATCCTTTTGATGAATTCTTTAAATTGCTTGTATTAACTACTATTGCCATTTTAATAATCTCTTATAATTCGCCACGTTTAAATTTACTCAAATCAAATTTTTCATATTCTGATGGAGAGCGAGCTTCAATTAAACTCAAATCAACATTCATTAAAGTTGGCATTGGTGTTGGATTTGCCCCTTCGGTTGGAATGTAATCAACATCTGCTGGATAGTTTATATTTAATGATTCTATAACCACTGGTACTTTACGTAAATGTCCAATTGAATCAGTTCCAACTCCCTGACTTACTCCAAGCCTTGAATATGCTGATAGTAACAAAAGCTGTGGTGGTGCACCCAAATAACTTTTTGAACTATCTGATCCTATTTCATCAATTAAATTTTTAATTCCCTCGTTACTAAATGGACCATTATTTCCTAATTTTTCTCGTCGAGCAGCGTCAGTTCGAATATTGGATTCTGACTGGCCGAATGTCGGCATAGTCCAACCACGTAATGTCCATAGCTTAGCTAAATTAATTGCTGCTTCTCGTGGTGATCTGGATGCAAATCTAATAGCTGTCAATTGAAAGCGTCTAGCTGCTGTTCCTTGATATACCAGAATCTGGCCGGGCGCATGGACTGGATCGTACATCTTATAATTAACGTTTCGAGTTTCCGATAATTCCGGTGTTACGTTAAATACAACTGCACGTTTTGCATCACTCACCGAATTATTAATTAATGATGGTGCCAATCGTATTTTGTAGTGTTCAGAATCCATTAATAAGCCTAATAAGTTAGTTGATTATATAGGTTATATTTAGTTTTTTGGAACATTTAACAAATTATGACCTCTAAAATTGACATAGTTCATAGATTAATATATACTTTTATGCTAAAGAGGAACAAATAATGTCTGAAACAATTCAATGGTATGATTCGTCAGTGGATCGATACCTTAAATATAATGAAGAATCAGGTGAACTGATCGCAACAAAAATGACGGAAGGACCATTCAAGGATGTTAAGATCGTCAAAACACAACCGATTGATAAATCTGTTGAGCAAACTGGTCGTCGAAGAAAGAAAGTTAATTATCTTGCTAATAAAGATTTATTAATTGAATTCAAGAAAAGTATGGATCAAGGTCAAATGACTGATAAGTTTGCAATGATGTTACAAATGCTAACCCAGCGCATCAGTAAGAAGTCTAATTATGTTAATTATACTTATATAGATGATATGCGAAGTTATGCTATGGTGATGTTGTTAGGTACATGGACTAGATTTGATCCATCTAAGAGTGATAAACCTAATCCATTCTCCTACTACACCACATGTATAAACCATTCGTTTATTCAATATCTCAAAAAAGAAAAACAACAAAGAGATATTCGCGATAAAATAATGACTAATAATGGATTGACCGCTTCACACTCATATCAGATGGAGCATTCCAACACAAACTATGATGGTAGCTCTGATAAGGATTGAATGATCGCCTGATTTATGGTAAAATCGGGCTATGATAAAGATCAAAATGACTAAAATGGCGCTGTTCACTGATATTCATTACGGTGCCAAAGATGCTCAGAAGAACGATGCTCAAGACGAAGGACTCCGACACAATCAAGACTGTGATCGATTTATAGATCATTTTTGTGATGAAGTTCGCAAAGATAAAGAAATCGATTGTATTGGTTTTCTTGGTGATTGGAATCAAAATCGTACATCGATTAATTTAGAGACTTTTAAATTTGCCTATGATGGTGCTAAGAAAATAAATGATCTTGGCTTACCTGTCATCGTAATATTAGGTAATCACGATTTATATCGTCAAAATTCAAGAACTGTTCATTCACTCCATTTCTTTGAACAGTTTGATAACTTCCATTTAATTGAAGATCCCGAAGTCGTTAAAAATGCAAATGCAAAAATGCATGATGTTTTCTTCTGTCCCTTCTTAATGCATGGTGAAGAAGCATCATTGCATAGTTTTAAGAAGGTTCCATTGTGGTTTGGTCATTTCGAATTCAATGGATATGAAATTACTGCATACGGAACGATGATGGAAAATGGTGCTGACCCTGATGAATTTCCAGAACCAGAATTAATTGTATCTGGTCATTTCCATAAACGACAATCAAAGAAAAATAAAAATGTTGTTTATATGGGCAATCCCTTTCCAACTAGCTTTAGTGATGCCAATGATGATAATCGTGGCTGGGCTACTTATGACTTTAGAAATAATGAAATGCTTTTTAATGTATGGGAAGATGCTCCATCATATAAAAGAATAAGACTCTCTACTATTATCGATAAAGGATTTGATGATCTGAATGATCGAACCTACGCAAAAGTTATTGTGGATGTTCCAATATCGTATGAAGAAAGTGCAGAAATTCAAAAAGAATTTATGAAAGATAAAAACCCTCGTGCCTTTTCATTAGAAGAATCTATAGAAATAGCGGCTGTTATAACCGAATCTGAATCCAGTCAAAAATGGAATAGCGATGAAGGTGCAACGGTAGATGAACAGGTAGTTGAAATGTTAGGTGACATTGAATCTGAATATTTAGATACCGATGTGTTAGTTGACGTATACACAGGATTAGAATAATGGGCGTATTAGCGTGTAATAGAAGTGAATGTGAAAACATTATGTGTGATCATCATTCATATGAATATGGTTATATATGTAGAGAATGTCTGGAGGAATTACAGAGTACTCAACCAGATAGTGTTATAGAATTTATGGATACACCACGTCAAAAATTGACTCGACCGGCTGTAGATTATTACGAGGTTTTTTGCGATGATTAATTTTAAAAAGCTAATACTGCAAAATTTTCTTGGTTTTGGTGAGATACCAACTGAGTTTTTATTTGAACGTGATGGTACTACATTAATATGTGGTATTAACGGTGTTGGTAAATCATCACTGATCAATGGACTTGTTTATACATTATACGGCAAGCCTATGACAAACAGTGTTGGTAAGGTCGATGATCTTATTAATTTTGTTAATCAAAAGCGTATGCTAACAACTGTAGAGTTTGAAAAGGATGGCTCGTTATATAGAGTAGAGCGAGGCCGTAAGATGAAAACAGGTGCTGCTGGTAACTATGTGCAAGTATTCAAAGATGGTGAAGATATAACATCTGCTGGTGCTATAAATGGTAATAAGCTAGTAGAAAGTATTATCAATATTCCATACGAGCTGTTTATTAGAATAGTTGCCATTTCGTCAACTTATACTCCATTTCTATCATTACCTGTTAAATCTGCCAAAGGTGCTAACCAGACAGACATGATCGAAGAATTATTTAATCTAACAACATTGACTGAGAAATCTGAAGTATTGAAAGAACAGATTAAAGAAACGAAACGATCTATAGAACATCAGATAGTTAAACGAGATACACTCGAAGAAGAACGTGAAAAACATACTGATCGAGTTGTCACTGCTGAAGAACGATTGAATAAATGGAATGCAAGCAAAGAAGAAGAATTAGAAGAACTAAATGATCTTCTTAATAAATTTTCAGCTATCGATGTTGATGCAGAGCAAAAAGTATTTGAAGAACTTGAAAGTCTTGAAAATGAACTACGAGAGCAAAGCTCTCCACGTAGATCAGTGAAATCAGTTCTTACTAAGGAAAAGGAAACCAAAGAGAAAACGGAGCACGATCTTAAACATTTGTCTGATGGTAACTGCCCTTATTGTAAACAAGAAATGGCTGATGCTAAATCTAAAATAAAGGCATGTCAGAAAGTATTAAAAGCATGTAATCAAAGCATTGAAGAAAATACAGAATTGCTCCAAGAGATTGACGATAAGATAGAAGAAATCGATCTTAAAATTAATGCACTCGAAGGAACTACTTCAGTTAATTCAATTGCTGAATTATTCGATAGTCGTAATAAGATTGAGAAGTATTCAGAACGATTGGAAAAACTTAACAATGAAGAAAATCCACATGAAGAAGCATTCGATGAATTATTAGAAATCAGTATTAGTGATTTTGATAATGCAACGATAAATGAATTGGATGATTTAATGACTCATCAAAATATGGTTCTTAAATTATTAACTAAGAAAGATTCATTTATTCGAGTTAATCTGATCAATCGAAGTATTCCTTATTTGAATAAACGATTGAATCATTATTTACATCAACTTAAATTAACTCAGGTTATTGAATTTAAATCTGATATGACTGCAACAGTAAGTCAATTCGGACGTGGATTAGATTTTGGTAATTTATCGAATGGACAGAAAACTAGAGTTAATTTAGCAGTATCTTTTGCATTCCGTGATGTTTTACAGAATTTACATGGACATATAAATATATGTCTGCTTGATGAGCTACTTGATCAAGGACTTGATACCGAAGGTGCGCTTATAGCAGCAGACATGTTAAATCACAAAGCTGAAAATGAAGATATATCTATATTTGTTATTGCTCATAAAGAAGAACTCCAAAACAGCTTTAAATCTAAAATCAAAGTAACAATGGAAGATTCATTTACTAAAATTAATTATGATTAATAATAAATTAAAAAAATTTCCATTCTCAAGTAAAGCATGTATTAAAGAAAAAACTGATATTTTCTTACATAATATGAAAATTATTTATGGCGATGAATATGATTTCTCTGAATTTATATATAAAAATTCACATACCAAAGGAATATTCATATGTCCAATACATGGAGAACGAAGATCAACGCCAAGTTCTTTAATGCAGGGTGTTAAATGTAGAGCATGTACTGGTAATTGTCCAATCCATGCGAAAGAACAATTTTTTATAAAAATGAAGGAATTACATCCTTCATATGATTTTTCTAAATTTTCTTATAAAAATAATAATACAAAAAGTATTGTCATATGTCCAATACATGGTGATATTAAAATGTCAGCTAATAAATTACTTATTGGTAGACGATGTGGTTATTGTTACGGAAATTTAAAAGAGAAAGGAAAAGAAAGATTTTTTAAAGAAGTAAGAACAATACATCCAAATTTAGATTTTTCAAAATTTAAATATAATACAATGAAAACAAAGAGTGTTTATATTTGTGATATACATGGAGAAAGATCAGCTATAGCGGAAAGTTTAATTAATGGACATGGATGTTCTGTATGTGCTGGTTTATGCCCTGAACATTCTAAAAAACAATTCCAAAAATCAATGAATGAAATTCACCCTACTCTAGATTTTTCAAAATTTAAATATACCGGATCACATAAAAACGGGAAATATTATTGTACTAAGCATGGATTTAAATTTGCAACTCCCACGAATTTATTACAGGGAAAGGGATGTATTGATTGTAATACAATTGGACAAAAAGAAAAAAACGTTTTTAACTATATTAAATCAAATATACAAGATTGTATTATTTTTAGTAATAAAAAACCGCCATTTTTAAATGGTCTTGAGTATGATATTATAATAATATTACCAAATAATATTATTATTGGAATTGAATATGATGGACATCAACATTTTAAACCAGTCACATTTGGTGGTATTAGTCAAAGTAAAGCAGAATATAATTTAATATATCAAAGAAAGCGAGATATTATTAAAAATAAACTAAGTTTTGAACATGGGATTCATTTATTTAGAATTCACCATAAAGATTATGAAAAAAATCATTATGATCTATTAGACGAAATTATTTATGATGTAGAAAATTTAATCGGATATCCTGAATTTGGTGGTTCTCTTAGATACACAGAATCTTATAATAAATCAGACAAATATTATTAAATAAAGTTATTCGAATTATTGGGAAATCCACAATTTCCCAATGAACCAAGCATCAGTCAGATCATATGCACCTTTTGTCTTCAAATAACCGGCATCTAAAAATTTTTGCCCTATTCCTTCTGGTAAAGCCTCAAACATATCTTTTTTAGTGACTTTCTTTTTCTTACTACCACCATAGCCTGTTGCAAATTTTTTTACAGATGTTGGTGCCACTTTAGGAATTTCGTCAATACCATATTTCTCATACAATTTAACTTCTAACGAAAACAACAAACCGCCTAATGTTCTAGTTGCATTTCCTATAGATCCATAACTTAATGCTTCACTTACGATTGAATCACAATTATAATCGTCAAATAATTTAATTATTCTATTTGTAATTATCGAAATTCGCTTGACATCAGAACCATCTTCTAATGAAGTTTTAATACATTCAAAATGCATTAATTCACCATCTTTAAATATAACGACGCCAGAACAGGATATACTTTGATCTAAACTTAATGTAATTGCCATACATGTATTTAGACATATTAAAATACCCCAATCTAATACATCTGTAGTTCGTCTGTAAGCCCTACAAGGACTTCAGGCCATACTGGACCGATACCTATACATGTAGTGGTTGGTTCGCTGAAAACCGTTCTACCGTGATCTGTGATCAATTTATGTGGTAATTCAAAGTTAAGACAAAGCTGTTCTAGTTCAAGTAGTTCTTCTAATCCATCAACACGTAAAATTACTTTGGCAAATGCATTTTCAATCCATGAAGCTTTAGCATCTGTTAATTTAATTTCCATGCGTATTTCATTTGTGTTATTAAAACGAACGAGTTCAAAATCGCCATGAAAAGCTGCCATTGATGCATGAGCTACTTGAACTGAAAGTTTGCCATGACGAAGTTTACTACGTAAGTCATTACGCACAACTATAATTTGCTTTGCTTCTCTATCTGGTTTCATTTTATATGTTATCTAATTCGTTAATTGTAGCTGTAATATTAGTGATTGTATTATTAAACAAACCTATATGTTGCTGTTGTGGGTAATCTGGTCCCACATCTTCATCTAATTCTACCACAATATAATTTAGTTCTGGTTGTTTTACATAAACACCAGTACGTGTTTTATTTGTATTAGATATAACCAATATATCACCAGCTTTAAAATCTACTGTTGGTTTGAATTCCATTTTTAATTCCTTAACTAATTTGTGTAATTCTTCGGATTTCATTTCTTAATTAAACTGCGTAAATTGAAGTATTGTATGTCTGTATCGATTTAATTAATGCCTTATCGAGATTTGTTTTACCTGCTGTATGCCAATGAACTGATTTTTTTGGGTTATAAAATAACCTGACACCACCTTCAACTGGTTCTGGTATTTTTATTAATTTTAATTTTTCACATTGAATCCAAGCACAAACAGTTTTATTTGATCCATTAAATATTTTCGTAGCTGTTTTTTCTTGATTATGTAATGTGCAATTTGTTAATGACAAACCAACCGATGCTGGATCGAAATATCTAACACCACCATTTAATGACTTGACCTGCCATTTCATATAATTTGGGCCTTGTGCTAAATGAAATCTAACCTTGTACATTTATCTTCCAAAAATTTATGAATTAATGCTTGACTATACAGTGTTAATTGGGCAAAATCAAGTAGAAACCGATTACGCCCCCGCGAGGGTATATAGGACAATGGCACCGTTGGTGCGATTTTTCACGCGATTTCCGAGCAGCAAGTGCTCTCAATCACGATAAAAAATCCGTTATTTGGTGTTATTTAAAGTAATATAAGACAATTTATTTTTTTAGTTGAAAAGAAATTTCTATGACGATAGAAATAGTATTACCCTCTTTTCGATCTAGATAAAAACTAAAATTATCTTAAATAATAATAAACAATATATTTCTTGATTTTATCATGGAATTTTTCATTGTCAATACCCAGTTCACACTTTTTTCAAAATAAATTTGAAATAGATATTAATGTGTTGTGTTACCCATACTGAATAGCTATACTCTCCAACATGAAATTACACAAAGATATAGCGCCCTTTTGGGTTGGTGGGGATTCAATGCCACCACGTAAGTCTCAAGTAGAAGCAATGAACTGGATGGTCGAACATAAAAAGGCCAAATACTTAATTTTAGAAATGCCTGTAGGTAGTGGTAAAAGTCTTTTAGGTATGACATTCTCTCGATACCGAGGTAATAGTTCATTCGCATTAACTCCACAAATCATTTTACAAAAACAATATGAGAATGATTTTGAAACAGATAAAACATTAAAGTTAAGTTCGTTCTATGGTAAATCCAATTACCAGTGTTATGAAAAAGGTGTTAGCTGTGCTGCTGGTAGTTTAATTAAACCGCGCTGTCAGTCGTGTCCATATCTTGATGCACGTAAGTTTGCTCAAAATGCAAACAACACAGTAATGAACTATACATTGGGATTAAGCGTGTGGTCTTATACCAACATGTACAAATCAGAAGATGGCTCACCTAAAACCAGAAATTTAACAATACTCGACGAAGCTCATAAGGTAGAACATCATTTAGTACAGTTCGATACTGTTATCATCAATGAGAATTGGTGTTTGGAAAATAATATATCAATTCCTAAATCAACTGAAATGTCCGACATTATTGAGTTTATTAGAGACAAATACAATGAAGCATTGATTAATGCATATGAGCAGATAAATGCAGAGTTGGAATTCATTAAAGAAACAAAGAATACCAGAGGCGCTTCTTCTAAGGAAATGAAGAAAACCAAAGAGTTGAATTTTCTTGAATCACAAATAACCGTATGTCATGGCATATTAAAGCTTGATGTTGAAGATGTAGAGAAAGATTATGTTTTAATCACATCACCACAAGGCATAGAATTAAAACGTTTATACGGTAAGCGCTCATTCAAAACAATCATGGATCCAATGTCAAAGCAGATGTTATTCATGTCATCTACTATTTTGAATAAAGATGATTTTTGTCGCGATCTTGGTATTAATCCAAAAGAAGCAGAGTTCCTATCACTTGAATCTGAATTTGATGCAGAGAACCGTCCTGTTCTTTATATGCCACGTATGAAGATGAATTATGGTTGGAACAAACCAGAAAATGCTGCTGATCGTAAAGAGATGCTTGCAACTATTAAAAAGATCTGTGATATGAATGAAGGTGAAAGTGGTGTTATTCATTCAGGTAATTTTGCAGTAGCTGAATGGTTGTGTGAAGAATTAAACATTGGTGGTACTCATGAAATCATTCAACACAATCCATCTTCGAAGATTAAACGAAATGATGCTATTCAAGATTTTATCGAAACATCAACACCATCTGTTTTAATATCACCATCGAGTACGGAAGGTTTGGATTTAAAAGATGATTTAGCACGATTTGCTATATTCGTTAAAGTACCGTTTGGGAACATGGGTGATGCATGGATTAAGAAACGTATGCAGATATCTAGTGAGTGGTATCAACGTCAAGCTATGATAGAAGTTATTCAAGGTGGTGGTCGTATTGTAAGAACGCCAGATGATTGGGGAACTACATTTATATTAGATGGTTCGTTCGGATATCTATACCAACAGAACAAACATAAAGTACCTAAGTGGTGGAAGTCTGCATATCAACAGATTTAATAAACTGGGTTCATTGATCCTTTTTGAGATTCTAAACGTTTTTTGATTTGGTCAATTAACATGTCTCGTTCACCCGCAGTCAAATCCTTAGCATCTTGGTATTGTATTCCTCCACGCATATACCAAGAAATGTGAGCGATTGTTTCTGTTAAATTCCTAGCCTGTGAAGATAACTTTGCCATAAAGCGTCTTATATCTTCGGGTTCGCCCGATCTTAGTACTAGGAAAATAGCACTAAAGGGCTGGTGGGTAATTCCACCTCCATAGTTTCCTTACACGTTCTACACTTGACCTTAACAGTAGTATTCACACCCCAATTAGCAACTTCTTCTATTTTATCGTTGATAGATCTTATTTGAGCTGATGTTACAATTTCCAACCATTCGCGAATCATTTTAGTATCAGAAATTTCATCAACCGCTGCGATAACACCAGCTAATTGATCTAGGATTAAATTTTTCTGTTGTTCTTCATCAACATCTTCTCTAGCAGCATGTGCCTGTGCTTGCATTAAGTTGACATACACCCCAAAGCGAAGTGGTTCAAATTTAACAATCTGACCTGAATCTAATTCAAGTGTATAGATTTTAGCCATCTTAGTAACATTTAATGATTTAGTTACTGATATTACTTTATCCAGATTTGCTTCATATGTCTGTTCGGTAGGTTCTTGATCATCTTCCAATCCCCCACACTCATAATGAGTGCGAGTAAATTCAAACTTAGGACCATATGATATTTTTCTCATACACAATAAAATGAAATCCACGTCTTGGGCTAATAGCATTTCTGGTTTTAATACTGATGGAACACATCGTTTAATAGCTTTAACAATTCCTTCACCAGAATATAGTAATGCTGGACTCGAAATATTAATTTCATCCATCGTAGTCAGTGGGTGAATATGAACTTCTCCATTTTCAACACTAGAATCTAGTTCACCATCATTATAGAAAACACCACCAGATGGAAGTCTATGATCCTCACCGGGCATTTGCGCTCGTTCTAGTAACGGGTTAGATGGCGTTGGTGGCAACGGCTTACTGTCTACTTTTTTAGTTTCTATTGACTCAGTATTCTCTGTCGCCACTGGCGGTAATTCTGTTGTATCGACTGTTTTTTTATCTGACATTTTTAAAAATCTCTAATCACCTAAATAAGAATGTATTTATATAGTATATATCATTAATTTAAGAGCACGTAAATGGCAGCATCAGATCAGCAAATATTTGACGAATTGGTTAAATTAAACCGTACAATGGCTAAAGTCGGTAAATTTATCGATAATTCCGATGGTGAGAATGCATTGGATGGTATTGCCGAAGGTTTCTCTACAATTACTGACCGAATTGATAAAAAGGGCAGTAAATTAACAAGAGAGATGAATGCCAGCACCAGAAATATTGGTGATATGCAAAAGAAATTAAATATCAGTCACGCCGATGCCATTCGAGTTTATGACCAAAATAGAGAAAAATTCCTAAAGACTGGACAAGTTACTGATGCCATGCGAGCTGATATGGCAGCACTAGGCATGGAAAATGTCAGCTTAACCAGAGACACCCGCGATTTTAGCAAAGAATTAAAAAATTATCATACTGAAATGCGAGACTTTGCTAGCTCATATGATGATGCTGCTGATAAAATGCGCCATTCAGATACTAAAACAACAGAGTCTAGAGCAAAAAATAGTCGCGTAGTAGAGAAAGTATTTACAGCATTAGCTATCGCTGGTAAAGAAGCTTTGGATGTTACAAAAGCATCGATGCAAGCTGGTGTTAAAATAACAGCAAATGAAATATACCAATCTAGATTGATGGGAATGAGTCATTTAGAATTAATTGGAACTCAGAAAGAATTTAAACAATCAATTAGTGCATCTGGTATGACTACCAACGAATTCACTAAAATGATGTTGGAATCATCAAATGAATTAATGTTATCCACTGGTAGTTTAAAAGATGGTGCAGTATTTGCAGCTAATGCAATGAAACAATTTAGAATGCTTGGTGGTGGTACTGAAGAAGAACAATCCGAATATGCAGCAAGAGCATCGCAGGCATTTAACAAATTAAATTCAATTACAGGATCTACGTTAGAAAATTTCACAAAATTAAATGATGATTTAATTAACAATTCTGATATCCAACAAAAAATGTTTAAGATGGATAAAAAGCGTCGAGCAGGTTATATGCTCGAATTGATGGATCAAAGAAATCGTTTAGCTAAGATGGGAATGTTTGAAGAACAAGCGCAAGAAGTAATAAAATCTATAGCTGAGATGACATCGAAGGATGGAAAAAGCAGACTTCAAGATGCTGCAAAAATGGAAGCAGCACTAGGCGCAATGGGAATGGGCCAAGAAGGTAAAATAGCAGCCGATATTTTAAGAAAAGGCGCAAGAGCTTCAAAAGAAGAACAAGCACAACTTGCTTTAATAATGACTAAAGCAGCTAAAGAATCAGCCAAACGACAACAAGGATCATTAGGTCAAGAAATTGCACAAGATCAATTGTTAGATAAAACTGGAATGGACAAATATTTTGGTCCTAATAGTGCAGCAGCCAAAGCGGTAACAATGGCAGGCAACGCATTAGACGATAGAACAGATCCAACCGCTGATGCAACATGGCAAAGTGAATTACTTGCATCGATTATGAAATTTAATGAACGATTAAGTACATTACTTGGTGATGGTTGGATGTTAAAATTTGCAGGAACTCTAGCTACTGGTTTAGCAGCAAGATCTGCTTTTGGTAAACTTGGTACTGCTGGCGGTATGGGAGCTGCTGGAGCAAGAGCTGGTGGTGGTAAAGGTAGTTTATTAAAAAGATCATGGGGTACAGTAGCAAAGAATGTTGGTAAATTAGCTGGAATTGTAGCACTTGTGTCTGGAAAATTTACAGCAATAATAGCTGGTATCGGAGGCGCTTTATCAACAATAGCTGGTGCAATAGCATCATCGGCTGTATTGGTTGGTTCTATTGCTGGTGTGGTTGCTGGAATAACTGGATGGTTAGCAGGATCGGCACTAAACGATTACATAAATGAGCATATGCCTGAAGTCGGAAAAACGATTGGTGGCACAGTTAATGAAATGGTGGAATCTCTTGACGATGGAACTGTTCTTAGTGATGCTGCCAAATATCATGGTAAATGGATGGGTGATCTTAAAGACAATGTTTTAGGATTTTTAGGCGGCGGTAAGGATGAAACTAATGAAGACAAAAAAGCATTAAAAGCAGCAACAGATGCAGTCAATGCAAATCAAGATACAACTAGTGCTGTAGAAACTTTAACAAAAGAACAAAAGCAAATTAAAGAAGCTGGAACTCTTGGAGATGAACTAGCACAAGCAGCTCTATTATCACAAGTAAAAGATCCAGAGGCAGTATTTGATCAAAATGCTACATTAAAAACAGATGAAAGCGAAGTAAGATCAAGAACTGAAGCTGAAGAAACAGCACAAGATACACGGGTGCGACAATTAGAAGCAATATGGGATGTGGCCTTTTTACTTGAAAGATTAAATCGAACAACTGAAAATCATTTCAGAAATCAAGAAGCAATGGGTAGTAGCTTTAAAGATACTGCTGGATATGATCCATATAGATCTGGTGGTGGCACCAGCGTTTATTCGTAACATATAATTATTTTCGCTATAAATAGCTTATTATAGGAATAAAATTTAATGGCGAAATTTACATCATTTTATAAAATTGTCCAGCCTAAGACTCAAGGCGAATCAATAATTAATAATAATCAAGATCTAGTCGGCGCTGGATCTTATTCTAATAATGCTTGGTATCAATCGACAATTAAAGGATTAACATCTAGAATGGTGCAATATCAGCAATATTCGTCAATGGATGCTGATGTTGAAGTTTCTCGTGCATTAAATACTATCGCCGAAGAAATGACTGGAAACGATCCTAAAACCAACACACCAATTAATTTAGAACTATTAACGACTGATAAAACAAAATACGACAGTACTGAAGTATTAACATTAAAAGCTGCATTGTCTCGATGGAATGATATTCATGATTGGGAAAGTAAATTATTCGCAGTTTGTCGTAATACCGTTAAATTTGGTGATGTATTTTTTCGCAAGCACAAAGATAAATTTGATCGAAAGTGGGAATACATCGATTCTAAAAATGTAGTAGCTGCTGCCGTTAATCCAGATGATGTAACAAAAGTAATTGCATGGCAAGTTAGATCACAAATTAAAAAACCTAAAACTGCATTATCACCGATTCAAAAAGATGTATCTGGAAGTGATGATTTTAATACTGTGTGGGTTCCAGCATCAGAAATTGTTCAAATTACTTTAAATGATGAAATGTCTGAAGCAGCACCATTTGGTATTTCTATACTAGCACCAGTATATAAAGCTTATAAACAAAAAGAATTAATGGAAGATGCTACGATAATCTATCGCGTACAACGCGCACCAGAACGTCGAGTATTTTATGTTGATGTTGGTAATGTTCCAGCACAGCGAGCAAAAGCTCAAATCGAACAATATAAAAACGATATCAAGCAAAAGAAGATTCCATCATTTAATGGTGGTAAGCAAACAGTTGATAGTGTTTACAATCCACAAAGTATGAATGAAGATTTTTTCGTAGCTGTTAGACCAGAAGGACGTGGTTCTAGAATCGAATCATTGCCCGGTGGAACTGGTGGTGGTGATACTGACGAACTAGAATATTTCCAACGTCGATTGTGGGAAGGTCTTAATATTCCTACTTCTTATATGATGACAGGCGATGATTCTGGAGCATCTTTTAATGATGGCAAGGTTGGTGTTGCTTATATACAAGAATTACGCTTTGCACAATTTATCGGTAGATTACAACGAAATATCGAAAATGAGTTAGATAAAGAATTTAAAATATGGTTAAAGAAAGCGGGAATTTATGTAGATCCATTATTATATAGATTGCGTTTACCATCACCATCTAACTTCGGTAAGTATCGTCAGCAAGAAATGGATGGTAATTTATTGGGTCAATATGGAACAGCAGATGGTATCGAATATATGTCAAAGCGATTTGCCATGAAACGATACTTACAATTAACTGATGAAGAAATTGTTATGAATGATCGCATGAAGCGAGAAGAATTAGGAATTCCTTTGGATGATAATAGTCCTGAAATGCTAAAACAGATCTACAGTGGTATGCCAGCAGAAGAAGGTATGGACGGTGGCTTTGGTGGCGAATCATTAGATACCACTTCAGAAACTGAAGATTTGCCAGATGATGACGGTGGAGATGCTGAAGGTGAAAGTGAATCACCAGATTCGCCATAAAAATTAACTCATAAATAAACCTATATATTAAGTTATTTTAGGAGATACTGATAATGAGTGATGAATACCGAAAAGATAAATTGCGATCAATGTTAGACAACATGGTTGATAACAATGATGAGCAAACTCAGGTTGATTTTCATCAATATGCTACTTCGAAGCTTCAAAACATGTTGGGTTACGAACCAGTAGATACTGGTGAGATTGATGGCGAAGCCGAAGCTGAAAGCTTTGAAGAAGTTGAAGTAGAAGTTCCAAATATGGACAATGAATTCCAAACTGAAATAGAAGTTGAAGATTAAATAAGAAATTCGAGTGTAATAACAATAATAAATCTCGACATCAAAAGGGCCGCTTGGCCCTTTTTTTGTGTTTCAAATTTAATTTGTATAAATAATAGCTATAACATTAATTTAACGGAACTGATAAAATGGACCAAGAACTATTATTTGAAGAATTATCACCATCTACAGCAAACCTTTTATCAGAAGCGTCTGCGGATGGAAAGACACTTTGGTTAAATGGTGTATTCATGCAAGCGGAAGTTCAAAATCGCAATTCGCGTGTATATCCTCTTTCTGAAGTAACTGCTGCGGTTAATAACCTAAAAGAAAGTATCCAACAAACAAACGGTGTAATGGGCGAACTTGATCATCCAACATCTATCTCTCTTAACCTTGATCGCGTATCTCATGTAATTAAAGATATTCGCATGGAAGGTAACAACGCTATAGGTCGTGCGGAAATAATTAACACTCCTATGGGTAACATTGCAAAAGAACTTATCAAGTCTGGTGTACATTTAGGTGTGTCTAGTCGCGGTACTGGTTCTGTTAACGAAGGTCGAGTATCTGGATTTAACGTAGTGACAATTGATATTGTTGCAAATCCATCGGCTCAAGGTGCAGTACCTAATGCAATTTACGAATCTCTTGATAACAAGCAAGGTAAGAAAGTACTTACTTTGGCCGAATCTGTACAAACTGATCCAGATGCACAAAAATTCTTTGTTAAAGAATTCGGTAAGTGGTTAACTAAAGAATTTAATTAATAAGAAAATGAGCGGTTACGACCATTCGTATCCAGAAACACTTCTAGATAAAATGGCCCTTCAGATAATGGAAGGGTCATTATCACCAAATGGATTCAACAACAAACATCCTGAATACTACGAAGAATTATTAATTCGTACCGATTTCCTTCCATCCTACGCATACGTTCTAGAACGCTTTTGGCACATAGCAAATAAGACAGATCAGAAGCCGATTTGCATCAGAGAAGGTTGTGAAGATGAAACCCACTGGCGTCGAGCAAATAAGGCACATACTGCATGGTGTTCAATGCATTGTCTTAGGAAATATTATTGGGAAAACCTGCAAAAAGAAGAAGAAATTAATGACGTAAGTACTTGTTTAACGAAAAAATGAAAATTTTCAAAAAGCTGAGAGCCGCATAAACACTGGGTTTCAAGTATATAAATTAAGTTTTTTACAAAAACCACGCGCATTATATAAATAATTATCATATTAAAAAAGAACAATTTATTTTTAACCATTTAAAACAATCGATTTTGGAGAAAAAGAGATGGACGAACTGTTACAAAAACTATTAGAAAAAGAGATTTTGACTCCTGAATCACAGGAAGAATTACGTACAGCATTTGATGATCAAGTTAAAGCTGCTTCTGACGCCGCTGCTGATGCAGCTCGAATCGAAGTAACTGCTGAACTTACTGAAAGCTTTGTTGCTGAAAAAGAGCAATTAATTGAAGCTATCGATCAGAAAGTGACTGATATGTTCGCCAATGAAATTGGCGAACTACAAGAAGATTTCGAAGCTTATAAAGATCTTGAAGCTGATTATGCTGAAAAACTAGTTGAAGCTAAAGCTTCTCTAGCTGATGAAGTACAGGTTGATCTTGCTAAGCTAGTTGATGAGCTTGATGCTTTCGTTGAAGTTCAACTTGCTGAAGAAGTAAGTGAGCTACGTGAAGATATCGAAGCAAGTCGTAAAGACCAGTTCGGTCGCAAGATTTTCGAAGCAATGGCTGATGAATTTCGTGATAACTTCCATAGTGAAGATGACACAACTGAAACAATTTCAAGCATGGCAACTGATCTAGAAGATGCAACTGCCAAGCTAGAAGAAGCAGAAAGCAAAGTAGCTGAGTACGAGCGAAATGAAAAAATGACTTCTTTACTATCACCTCTTTCTGGAACTCAGAAGGAAATGATGGAAACTATTTTGAAGAACGTGCCAACCCCACGTTTAGACGAAACATACGAGACATTCATTGGTCGCGTAGTGCGCAAGACAGACGACAACACGGAGAAGGAAGATGGTACGGTACTTTCCGAAAGTTCAGAAGTTAATGGCGAAAAAGATACTGAATCTGAAGTTCTTGCAGAAGATTTAGTAGTAGTCACTGGTGATACTGGTGAACAAACTGAAACTAAGGTTGAACTAACTGAAACTGCTAAAGCACAGATTGCTCATGCACGTCAGATAGCTGGCCTTACTGAATAATAAATTTTTGACTTAACTTAATAATACTTTGGAGAATATATAATGTCAGAACAACTATTTGAAAATTGGGACGAAACTAAAAGTGCGCTTTTAGAAAATTTGTCTGGAAACAAGCGTAAGACCGTTGATACTTTGATGGAAAACCAGAAGAACTACCTAACGGAAAGTGCTTCTGCTGGATCTACTGAAGCTCATAACATCGCGAACTTACGTAAAACTCTTATTCCGATGATTCGTCGTGTAATCCCCGGCACTATTGCCACTGAGATTGTTGGTGTACAGGCTATGTCTGGACCAGTAGCTCAAGTTTTTACACTTCGTCATCAATATGAAGAAGCTGCAACTGGTCCTGCTGCTGGTACTGATGGAAATCCTTTTGGTCTTCCTGCTGGTATCGCACAAGGCGACGAGCTATTCGGAAACGGATCACCTGTACGTTCTTGGTACTCTGGTGGTATCGGCGCTGATAATGCTGCTGGTGCATCTGGCCTAACTGGTGCAGGTAACACTGAAGCTGATATCGCTGCTGCTGGTGCTCACGGTGGACCTGCTGGTTCTGCGCAAAGTGCTGCTGATGCATCACCTGATGGTTTTGAAGCTGTAACTGGTGGTGGTACTGATCAATATGGTAACGCTGCTACTCTATTACCGGGTCATCAAGGTTTCGTAGGAAACTATCGTGGTGGTTCTGGTTCATACCTAGAAGGTACTGGTGGACGTAAAGTTACCATGCGTATTCTTTCTCAGGTAGTTGAAGCTCAAAGCCGTAAGCTACAAGCTGGTTGGACCCTAGAAGCTATGCAGGACATGAATAGCCAACACGGTCTAAACATCGAAGACGAAATGACTCGTGCACTAAGTGCTGATATCGTTCAAGAAATTGATCAAGAAATCATCACTGACCTATTAGGTCTTGCTGGTACTGTTGCATCTTTTGATGGAGCTGGTGCAGGTACTTATGGTGCTAACTACACTCCTGCGTTCTTGGGTGATCGTTTTGCTAATCTTGGTGTTATCATCAACTATGTTGCAAACGAAATCGCACGTAAGACACGTCGAGGCGAAGCAAACTTCGTAGTTGTATCACCAATGGTGGTTTCAATCCTACAATCTGCTTCTAAGTCAGTATTCGCTCCTGCTGTTGAAGGTTCTTTCAAAGGACCAAACAACACCATGCTAGCTGGTACTCTTAATGGTCGAATCAAGGTATACACTTACTTGTTTAACCAAGCTGGTGGTGCTGATCTATTCTCTGCTGACGGTGGTGTAACTGCTCCAGTAGGTGTTGATGATTCAATCCTAGTTGGTTATAAAGGTGGTGACAAGGAAACTGATGCAGGTTATTTCTACTGCCCATATGTTCCTTTGATGAGTTCTGGTACTGTTTACAATGCCGTAACTCACCAGCCTGTAATGTCAGTAATGACACGATACGCAAAGGCTGTCTTTACTGCGAGCGAAACCAGTCTAGGCAACAGTAGCGACTATTACGGGAAAATAAATATTGATAACATGGACTTTGCATAAGTTTAAATCAGTATAAGTAAAAACGAAAAAGCCGCTATAAAAGCGGCTTTTTTTATTCCAATATTTTAGTTCTGATTTTATTCCAATATTTTAGATCCCTTTGAAATATTTTCTTCCCATGTAAGCATCTGAAGATTATCTATATGAGCACATTCATCAATTGGTATATCATTATCAAAACAATAACGAACTGATTTAATATGATCTAATTGATAAGCACCCTCAACACCAGCCTTACCTCTTGGTAGATTATCAGGATTTATTAGTTCATGGTGTTTGTCATATATAACTTTAGTTGCTAAATGAACATCAGCTCTATATTTTTCCCAGTCACTTGCAGTTTTTCTATATTCAATAGATCGATTATTATTGTATTCATTAAATCGTCCTCGTTTTTTAATATCATTACATGTTCGACAATTAACATTTTTATATTTTAAATTGTCAACTCTACTATCAACGTCATGTCCACATATGTTATTTCTAACTCTGACTTTAAGATGTTTTTCGGTTGTGTTCTCTTTTTCATAATACCCAATAACCCTAACAAAAGTAAATTTATCACCAATAGATTCAATTAATTTTTTAACAGATTCTTTTTGTCTGTTTATTTTCAAACATTTAGGGCATCCACTGTTTCCAGTTTCTTTAAATGTTTGAATTTTTCCTTTTGGTGTTGCACTCCATACATGTCCACATTCTAAACATTCCATATCATGATGATCACTTGCTTTTGTATATTCACTCAATAATCGTATTTTATTATTAACAAGTAATTTTTCTTCTATTGTTTTAGGTGAAACTTTTATTGCTTTATCGTTTGTAATTTTAAATCTAAGTTTTCCACTGTCCCATATACGAAATATATCATTATAGAATGTATTCTCATATTCTGTTTTATTTGAATCGAATTTATCCCCCAACATTCCTTTTAAAGCTTCTTTACGAAAACCAGCTTTATGCTTGCGTTCGTTATTATATAAATAATAATAATCTGGATTTAATGTTCCATCCAAACCCCATCCAGTAGTTTTATATAAATTTCCATCACTCCACCGCAAATCAGCAAATGATAAAATTTCATTCCATTTTGTATTATTTTTAAAATGAGATAATAATTTACTAAATCCACCAATTACTCTTTTTGAAGTAGCATATCGATTTAATGTAAAATTATAAGAAGAATCTTTTTTAAATATCATTACTGCTACTAGATTATCATCATTAAATAATCCCAATTCTATTGAAGACGGTCCATCACCTTGTATGTGATTATCATTTAAAAACGATAATTTCTCTTTTTTAGAGACTTCTTTAACTTTACAATTTCTTCCATATACAACACCTCTATCATCAATACCTAATAATGATTTAATTTTAGATTCCACTTGTGTTCGTCGGTTAGTCCATTCATCTTCATATATAGTAATTAACTGATAACCTAAATCAGCACACATCGATACTTTATCAGAATGGTATACATTATCGTTCTGATCAGTTCCCCAATGTATTTTAATATATTGAATTGCCAATTTTTGATCTGGTATTACAATACTAAGTTCTTTAGGCGCGATTAACGTTTCATCATCATATAAAATTTCATCATCATATATAGATTGAATAAAAGCAACTAACTCAGCGTTACCGTTACTGTTTGAAACCATCGCTGGTTTTATATCTTTTGGCTTTGATTTACTATTTAATTTTTTTCTTTTTCCTTCTAAATAACAATCTCGACATCCGACACCCGATTGATGGTCGTTAGCTACCCGATCAAAATCGCCATGTTTTTTGCATACAATTGTTACTTCATTAAAAGCACCTGTATATACTACCTTTGAATAATCGTAGGTGTCTCCATGTTTTTTAATAAAATCTTTAATTACATCATCTTGAGACTTTACTTGTTTTTTACCACGAATAATATCACCACATTTGCTACATCCACGACCTCTTATATGGCTTTGTGCTTCTTGATCGAATGGTCCATGAATTGGGCATGTAATAGTTATTTTATCTTTACCCTTTGTATAGACTGATTTTGAGTAATCATAATATTCACCATGCTCCAATTTTGCTTCAATAACCCACTGTTCGGTTGTTTTTGTATTCTTTGTTGTTGGGGGTGAAGGTGGTTTGCAGTGTTTGCATCCTTGTTCATTAATAACGTGCGTTACATAAGTTTTAAAAAATTCGCCATGTTTTTTACATATAATAGCGAATTTCTGTTTATTGTTCTTATACTCAAATTCTGGATATTCGTATTCATCACCAAAAATAGCTCTGGCTCGTTCCACCACGATATCGTAATTAAGCTTCTTATTTGTTTGTTTTTCGTTTTTCATGTGCATATTATACTATCGAATTAATTAAATTAACGGAATCACATCACACTTTCCACCATTAATTAATCAAAAATTACTCTCATCATAATACACCCTAAATAGAATAAACGAGATTTATAACTCAAAATATATAAATATTTAAAACCTAAAGTGATACGCTTGATATGTCTGAAAAATTAACTTTTAAAGAATATTTAAATTCTAAAAAAGCACTGCTCGATGCAGTAGATAGCACACCAGAAGAAATCATTGAATATGAAGTCACGAAGTACTGCAATCTAGCAGTCAATGAATTAGGCACCAAACAACAAGTAAAATTAAAACCCCGCAATAAACTATTCGTTAATTGGATGTACCGAGATAAAAACAAACCAGAAGTAAAAGAAATACAATTCGAAGGTACTACAATGGACGATACCAGTCTAGATCCATCATGGCCTGAAGAACGACTCCTAAAGTGGTTAATGAAAAACACCAACAAAAATAGTTAATAGTTAATTAATAATCCTATTTAGAATAAATAGTAGATATATGCACTTACGGAGTAATTATGTCATTTTTTAGCTCACCATCTGACGTATCAGGTACTATCAAACTTGAAGGTGAAAAGATCGCAGTATCTTTCAAACAAGGTCTACCAGAATCTGGTCAAGGTACTGTCGTATGGAATATTCCATCTCCTATTGCTGGCTGTGAAACAATGTCAGCACCTAACAGTGCTTACTGTGGAATAGTAATAACATTAAGTGAAACAGCATCTACCTACGCTCAAGCTCCCAAAGATGGTGTTCGATATACTGCTGACCCAACTGCCGATCCAGAACTACATGCTGGTGATAATATTGCTGGTGCTTGTGTTATTGGTGCTTTTTACGAAGGTGAGAAAAAAGGTGCTGGTCTAGAATTAACTACATCATTTGTTGTAACAGATGTTGATCCAGATAAATTTTATTATGTAACGGCTTACGCTGTTGATTGTCAAGGTCGCCACCACACGGATGGAATGAGAGCTTATGCTGCTGATCTTGGTGATATCGAAGAACCAGCAAGTCCTGCAAAATCATCTGTTACACTTAACGATGGTAAAGGTGCAAAACCTACGGATGGAACGAATCTGACGCCGGGTGTTGAGTATGGATTTGAGTTTGATTTAAATACATCTTTTCCAGATGATTCACCAGAGAGTAATAGAATAGTAGTTAAGTTTGATGGTGAGGATGCTCAGACTTATGGTGATATGGTTGATACGATCAATGATCAACTAGCAGATACAGATAATCCATTTAGAAGTACCGTACCACCAAATGCAGGCTCACTTCAGTGGGATGATGATTCCAAAACACTAAAAGAATTTAATGGAAATCTATACGCTACAGTACCTGATGTAATTGTAAGTGATGGTACTGATCCAACAGCACTAGTTGATGGAGATGATTATTGGTTCGATCTAGATGGTATGCAATTTAAAGTTAGAAACTCAGCTAATTTAGTAAATGATGGTTGGGATGATTTCACTACCATCATTCATCCAACAGATCCATCACAACCTGAATGTGATGAAGTATGGTTCAATGGAACAGAAGCACGTAAATGGTCTGGTACTGTTTGGTGTGAACTACAATTATTTTCACAGGATAATGATCCTTCATTACGCGCAGAAGGAATATGTGGACAGTTTTGGTATAACTCAGATATAAAAAGTTTATTTGGTTATGATGTAGATAATCAAACATGGGTTGAAAAGTTTGCTATTAATTTACCAATCGCACCTAATACTATTCCAGCAGGATTCTTTTGGTTTGATGAAACCGTTGGTGTTATTAGAGAACGAAAGATTGTAGGTTCAAGCTTTGAGTGGGTTCCAAGATTAGAAACCGATTCAGCAATTGGAGAAGTAACTCCAGCTAATCCTACAGTTGATTATGTTTGGTACAAGCCATCCATAGATCAAATCCACGTTTATAATGGTACTAAATTTGTTGCATTAGAGCCAGATGCTTATGTGTCATGGCCTACTGATCCTTCAGATGTTTCATCATGTTCACTATGGTGGAATGATTATGTTGATCCTGATGAATTAAAAGAATGGGATTCATTATCTAACGCATGGGTTTTAGTTGCTCAATTTGATAATACTAATGTTGATCCATTAGATCCACCAGAGATTAAAGAAGATTCAATTTGGAATGATACGTCTACCAATACATTAAAGTTATGGGATGGCGCTTGTTACAGTGATGAATTTTCATATATTGATTATCCAACCGATCCAACAAAATTAGATCCAGCAGATGCCGATGCACCAAATACTGCATGGTTTGATACAACTGAAAAACAATGGAAGATTTTTACTACTGGTGGTTCATTACCAGCAGCATGGACAGAAGTTGATGCAATCGTAAGAAATGATGATCCAGCTAAACCAGTAGCGGGTCAGTATTGGTTTGATGATGAAAATGATATTTTATATCAACGTACATCTACAGATACATGGAAACCAGAAGCATTTACAACGAAGCCAATATCAAACGCGGTTGGAACTTTGTGGTTTGATATAAACGATAAAACATTAAAAGAATGGAATGGTAAAAATTGGGTTCCAGCTAAAAGTAAAGTAAGCGCTGGTTTAGATAATAAAGGAAATCTTGTATTTGAAACTAGAGAAGGTGGTTCGTGTGTTTCATTATTAATGTTAGTGCCGGGTGTTAATCAGCAAACAGAAAATGATCCTAACGTAACTACTAGTGGTGTAAAACACGCTGGTGGTTATATGCGAACATACACAGATAATCCATTTGAACTTCCACAATACTTAAACACTTCATTACCAGATGATGTTTTTTTGTTCGATGCAATTGAAGATGCGAGTGTACAACCAGCTCAAGTTGGTCATGATGGATTACAATCACAACCAGCGTATGCACAAATTGGTGTAGGAACGGATGGTTCCGCAGATGAACGTCGAGAATTATCACACAGTATACGAGTACAGTTGGGGCATCCAGTAGTAGAAGTAGAATTAACTGAAGAACAATTACAGACCTGCATAACTGGTGCATTTGAATCATTGAGAAAGAGAAGTGATATAGCATATAGACGTGAGTTTTATATGTTTGATACAAGGCCGGGTATTCAGAAATATTCTATGACGAATAGAAAAGCAAACTTTCATAAGATCGTTGGTATTCATGGAGCGCATAGACGATCTGGTGTATTTGGTGGTGGTTATTCTAGTAACTCAGTATTTGATCAGTTATTTACTAATCAATTATATCAAAATACAACACACGGTGGATTTGATCTAACATCATTGCATTTATCACAACAGTATCTAGAGCAAATAGAACTTATGTTTGCAACTCGATTAACATTTCATTTTTCTGAACATGATCGAATGTTAAATTTACATCAAGCAATGCATAAGCAAGAACGTATATTGCTTGATACTACAATTGATAGAACAGAGCAAGATATGCTTAAAGATCGTTTTGTTAAATCTTGGATTGAGCGACACGCAATGGCATCAGCTCGATTAAATCTATCTGAGATTCGTGGTAAGTACGGAACATTACCCGGCGCTGGTGGTGGTGTATCTTTGAATGCATCTGATCTTGCAGCACAAGCACGAGAAGATTTTGCTGATTGTTCTGCTCAGCTTGAAAATTATATTGCAGCACAAAACGAAATGTATGGTGCATGGGATTGCGTGATAGGATAAATTATGAAATTAAATGAATTAGATTTAACCACATTTGGTAAAAAGAATAAGGAATTAGATGTTCCTAAATATACTGATGGTTACGATTATGGTGATAAGAGTAACAACATAGCTACAAATGATGTTGTTGTTAAAAGCTCTAAAGACGGAACTGTTTATGGTCGCAGACAAGTTAAACAGCGCAAATTAAAAAAGTCTAAGACTAATCCACACAAAAACTGGGATGGGTTGAAAAAACTATAATGAGTAAAAAAACTGGATGTGAAGGTACTTACGGTCCAAAAGCATTAGATAATTTAGCAGCACAGACTAACCAAACTGATTCTGGCTGTCTACCAAGCCAAGCTGCTCTTGATCCTGCGTGTAAGCCGTGGCAATTAACCCTGTCTAACGATGCCTCCATTATAGATAGTTACGCTGCTGAGAGTCTTAGCATAGCCGGTGGCGATGCAAACGTGTTCAAACTGCTAGGCGTTCATGAGCAAACTAAGATAGTCGATGCTACAGGCTTTGGTGATCCAATTTCAGGCGGTCAAGTCGGAGCATATCCAGCGAAAAATGCATTTAATATTTACGATACATCTTGGAAGTCAATTCAAAAGGGTGAAGATGCAGTTGTTGCTTCAGCATTTATTGGATATGATTTTGGTTTAATTAAAATAGCTAACACAGCTCGTAGAAAATACTCAGTAGATGATGCTGCGATTTATAAACACATCACAGCGATAGTATTAAAACAATCATCAAATCCTAGTGAACGTGCAACAAGAGTCAGAGTCGAACGTTCTCAAGATGGAAAACAATGGAAAGGTGTTCAAATAATTGAATTACCAAACGACGATTGCCTTAATACGTTCATGCTAAAAGATTCAGTATCATCTAGATTTTGGAGAGTTAGACCTATTCAATTTAATGGTGGTAAAATGGATAGTTGGGGAGTGTCAGCTCTACAATTAGTAGAAAACTATTTAGCTACTGAGGAACATAATATTCAAGATAAAATTCTTTTAGAGAATCGGGATCGAGAATATGATATGTCATCATTACCAGTAAAAATTTATTGGGATATTCAAGAACTACAAACCGATTTAACTCGATTTGGATTGGAGATGAATAGTGAAACATTATTCATTGCTGCGAATTTCTCATCAGTGGTAGCCTCTTTAGGCCGACCATTTATTATAGGCGATATAATTCAAATTCCAGCACTAACACAATACTCTGCAACACTAGAACCGATTGAAAAATTTATGGAAGTTGTTGATACTTTTTGGGCCGCTGAAGGATACACTCCCGGCTGGCAACCAACACTCCAACGAGTGGTTCTTCAACCAGCATACGCTTCACGCGAAACACAAAACGTATTTGGTGATTTAAGTAATGAGCGAGAAATAGATGCACTTGGATTACTTGGCGGTGATGATGGCAATGATCCTCAATATCAGGACTATCAAGATGTGAGTGAAGAAATTGCAATACAATCAAAAATTGCTGTTCCAGAAAAAGGAACTGATGATTCTGGTATAAGAAAATGGGAAGATGATGAGTTGGCTAAGGCTAAAGCCGCTGGTATAAATAACTTAGAATCAACTGGTCAAAGACCTGACGAATTTCAATCATCAGATGGTATGCCACCTAACGGTGATCCATATACTGAAGGTGATGAATTTCCAGATAATCCAAAAGATAAAGCTTGGCATCGTTTAACTTATACTAATATAAGTGATTCAAATTTACCTAGACTTCATCGCTATAGTCTTGCTAAGAAGCGATGGAGATATATAGAAACTGATTATAGATCAGCGAATAATAGTAAACGTCCATTAATTAGGGAATTTTTGGATAACCCTACACCCATAGGACAGATTACAAAAAATGAAAGAACATAAATTAGAATATTATTATGATGAGCAATTAAAAAATCTGCTTATTCAATTTCTTGCTGTTTTCAGGGCTGTTAAGGTTAAGTCTGGTAAGACAAATGAATTAGATGAAAGATTTATTAATGTAACGGTAAAGAATGGAAGTTCAGATAGAGTTGTTGCTGCAATAAAGGGTGACAATACTCAAAACAAACCAATTCGTTTACCCATCATCGCAGGAACATTGGTCAATATTTCATTAGAGCCATCATTAAGGAAAGGCACAGGCACTGAAAGAACTCAGACGGTGATGCCACAGGGTGGACAATTTCCAAACGATTTAAAAACTGTTACTCAACAAATGACTATTCCATATATGGCAAACTTTGAAGTTAATATGTTTGCATCTAGTCAAGAACAACATTATGAAATGCTAGAACAGATTTTAATTTTATTTGATCCAACATTAGAAATTCAAACATCTGATGATGTATTGGATTGGACACGCATTAGAAAGTTAGAATTGACTAATATCAATTTCGAAGAAAATCCACCGGGTACTGATCGTAGATTAATTCAAACAGTTTTATCATTTGAAGCACCAATATATCTAACCGCTCCAGCACTTGTTCGTAAAAATTATATTGCTGAAGTAAAATTGAGAGTAGGTGCAGTTTCTAATTTAAACTCTGTAGAAGATGCATTAGTACAATTAGATCAAGATGGTATAGAGTACGATACATTAAAATCTATAAAAGATATAGATCTTGATTAATTTATAAGATTTTTAGAATCACGACCACCACAGCTTCTACCACAATACTGCGAAAACTTATTATTGTTCTTACTGCCATTTAAAATAATTTTACACGGCTCATCACATACTTTACTTTTACATATTGGTTGATGATCTATGTTTTGTATAATGCACTGTATTCTAGCTCTTATGGGCGCATCATATTGAAGGAAACAAGTTTCTTCGACAATTTTCTGAAGATACTCTGGTTTTCTGAATAATATATATTTGTATCTGGGATTAGTCTTTCTACCATCTTTTAAAATAATATTTAAATCAATCAATTCATTTTTAAGATCATTCATGTAGTATTTATGATAATTACTGGGTTTCCGTTATTAAAAGTATATAAAAACAATCATAATTGATAAATAAAACTATAATTAATCATAGGAATATTAACATGACACTTGTATCACCGGGCGTAGAAACCTCCATTATAGACGAAAGCCTTTTTGTCTCAAATTCATCTAGTTTAGTACCATTGTTTTTCATTGCAACTCAAGATGAAAAATTGCGCCCAGACGGTAATCGAGCCGAAGGAACATATGAACATTCCCGAATTCGAAGCGTAACCTCATTGCGTGAATCAATTAACCTTTACGGCGAACCAAAATTTAATTCTGATAGTTCAGGAAATCAATTTCATGGTGACGCGAGAAATGAGTACGGCTTATTTGCAATGAATCAATATCTAGGAATAGGTAACAACGCATACGCAGTTCGTGCTAATGTAAATTTAAATGATGACTTTGATGATATTGAAGATCAATGGGAAGTTAAAACTAAAGAAGCCGCAACTATTTTAAACAACTTAGTAAACAACTATATCAATAGTATTAATACTGCAAACGGCCTAGCACAAACTGGCCTTAGTGTACTAAATGATCTAAATGTATTGAAAGCATTTGGCGCAAACCAAACATCAGCAGAATATAGTAATGTTGGTCCATATGGTGATTTCACTGGCGGTCAAGATTATGTAGTTAATGACGTTATTACATTACGTAACTCCGATACATTGATTACAACCAGTGATCAAGTACGTGTTACTGGTGTTGATGTAAACGGCACAGTAACAAGTTTTGTCACAACCTCAGTTGATCCATCTAGATCTTATAATGATACAGTAGAGCATGTATCAGCAACAAACTTAAATGGTAATGCTAGTATCGGTACTGGTTTTGAATTAGTATTTGGTGTTGCTAACGTAACTGATTTTAAACAAACAAGTTCAGATTTTGACGGTACTTCTCCTAACGGATCTTTTGAAGCTGGTTCTGACTACGCAGTAGGTGAAGTACTTACTATGTCAAACGGTGCAACTGTTGTAATTACTAGTATAACCGGCGCTGGAGCAACTGGTCCTATTGATACTTTCGCATTAACAGATGTGGGAACATTTGTAGCTGATGCAGTGGCACTTACAACTTCTTCTGGTTCTACTGCTGGAACTGGTTTCACACTTACTCCAAGTTCTGCAAACCTTGTAGAATTAAAAACAACCGTTTCTGTTGAAGAATTAACTACTCTATCACGAGATGCTGTTGTATATATTTTTGATTCAGTATTAGGCGCATATTCTTATAGAAATATGGAAGATGATTTTTTCGTCGATAAAACATCTAATCCACTTCAAGTGTTCGCTGCCGGTTTTACTGTTGCATCTACTGGAACATTCCCCGGCTTTGATGGCTTAGCACTTAATCCTCCTACAGCATCTGCTACAGCAGATACATTCACACCACAAGAAGCTGAAAATTTATTTAATGTTGCCGCTAATGATTTCATGGCAACTCAGATATTTTTAACTAAATCTTCTCTTGGTGCCAATGACACAGCTCGCAGAGTAAGTATAGTTAGTGCACTTCAAGCTGCTATCGCAGGTAATACTGATGTTCGATCTGAGACATTTCAATTTAATATAATTGCATGTCCGGGTTATCCTGAAGTTGTAGATGAACTATTAGCATTATCTGCTGATGTAAAATCTGAAGCATTAGTTGTAGCTGATACTCCTAATAACTTAAATCCAGATGGTATCACTAATCCAACTAATGGTTGGGCATTAAGTTCTGCACGTCAAAATAATACTAGTGTTTGCTACTACTATCCGTGGTGTTATGGAACTAATCTAGATGGTTCTAATGTTCTATCCGCACCTTCTGGAGCAGCAATTCGACAAATGGCTTATAATGATAACACTAGTTTCCTATGGTTTGCTCCAGCGGGTGTAAATCGTGGTCTTGTATCTGGCGTGTCTGATGTTGGTTATGCTTCTGGAGTTCTTGGAAGCGCAACTACTTTCACATCAGTTGCCTTGAATCAAGGTCAACGCGATGCACTATACCAAGATGTGCCAAGCGGTCGTTTGAATCCAATTGTGTTCTTGCCGGGTAAGGGCATCACAATCATGGGTCAGAAAACATCAGCACCAACTACTAGTGCGCTAGATCGAATTAATGTTGTTCGTCTTGTAATGCACGTTCGAAGACAGCTACGATTATCTACATTTGGTTTTATCTTTGAACCAAATGATCAAAAGACTCGTGATAACGTTAAAGCGTTGGCTGATAACTTCTTAGGTACAATCTTAACAAATCGCGGTATTATTGAATATTTAACAGTATGTGATGATTCAAATAACACTCCCGATGTTGTGGATCGTTCTGAATTGATATTAGATGTTTTAATTAAACCTACTAAAGCGGTTGAATTTATCTCAATACCTATTAGAATTGTATCTCAAGGTGCAGAAATTTAATAAATCTTCTGCAATATAAAAATTAAAAAGGCACTCAATTGGGTGCCTTTTTTTAATACTTGATCTACGATAAAGTTTTTCCTAATTTAACTAAATATGTTTTATGAAGATAAAAAAACCTAAGAGTTGGATAAATGCAACAATAGAGACTGCTTTCTATGTAGCAGTAGCTGTTACTGTGTTATTTTTTATTGAGCTACATCAATCACCAACAAAATATCAACACTATTATGGGGATGTGTTAGCTAATACTGAGTTTACATATCCTGAAAAAATAGAATTTTATGCATTTGGTAAAGCAAACCACGGAACATTTGATGTTGAGGAACGTCGAGAATTGTATTGTTCTCCAATGAATAGCTCCCTTCCTCGACAATTAATAGATATTTCTGATATACGAATAGATGATTTTGAATTTGTAAATGAACTTCCCGATGTGTATCTTTCTGCAATTGGAAGCCCAGAAAGTACTCTTAGTAAGATAGGTAAAGTATCTATTCAAAAAATACGAGATAATCCAGTCAACCAAACATGGAAACTTGATATTATTCCATTAGAAAGTTCAGTATGTTTTATGCATACAGAATTAACAACATGGACTAGATTATTTAGAATACCAAAAACTACTAAATTTGATAGTAATGAATTTAATTATATTTACGAATCAACGGGAAACTAATATGAAAGAATCATTAAAAGCAAAATTTACACTCACTAAAATAATAGTATATGTTGTACTGATAATATCGGTAATGTATTTTTATGAAAAATCATTACCAATGACTTATTTTTTTAAATACTATGGTAATATTACTACGGCTGACACATTCACATATCCAGAAGAAATTACTTCTTATGCATTTGGTGAATCAGACAAAGAACCATTTGAAATTTGGTTTGTTAACGGATTGTTATGCTCTGCAATTGATTCAGGTGAACCTACACAATTAATTGATGTTAGACAAAAACACTTCGAAGAATATTCATTTGAAAATGATATTCCCGATATTCCATTATATCCAATAACACAATCCAATAATATAACTAAAGTTGGGGTTGCTGCTATTGAGAAAATTCGACTTGATGAACAAAACCTTATCTGGTCAATGGAAGATGTAAAGCCATTAGAAAGTTCTAATTGTTATATTTCTGCAAAAGCTACAGTTAAAACATTAATTTTTAGAATTGAAAAATCTTTAGATTTTACTGGAAATATATTTCAATACATTGTTCCATAATAATCGTTAATTTCAATTAATTACATCTTTGATAAATATCTACATGGCTAGAAATTTTAAACAAGAAAGTTGTCCACCGGGTTTGGATAAAAAAAGCAGGCTTTTGGAAAAAGAGCGTGGTATTTTTGATCTTGCTGAAAAAATTGGCAAACTTGAAGTATTAAATAAAGTTGGTGGTGGTCGAATTAGAGAGGTACTTGAAACAGTAGCCGCCACTTCAGACGCATTTCGCACAGGAAACTCCGCAATCGGTACTTTAGGTCGCGCAGCGTTCGATACAGTGGACAATGGAGCCTTTACTGTTCTTGACACTATGGGCTTGGGAGATGGAGTTAGAACTACTATCACAGCCTTTCAACCACAAGCAGTTAATTTAGCAGTTGGAGCAGCTAAAGTATTATCACAGGATATAAAGCAAGGAAAATTTAAATTATCAGATATTCCTAATAGAGTACAAGATTTTCAAAATCTAGAACAGTTAGCTCGTGGAATTTTTAATACTGGTGGTTCTGATGATCCATCTGAGCGCTATCAACGATTTCAATGTCTACCTTCACCGTGGGCAGTAGATTTAGTAAAAAATTATGGACCTAAACAAAACTTTTCATTTTTTGTTGAAATTAAATTAACAGCACCGTATCGCAATTTACCTCAATATCGAGATGCTGAAAAACATCTAGCATTTATGGTTAAGTCATCAAATCGACCACATATTAATTATGATTATGAAGATGTTAATTATTACAACTTTAGAACTAAAGTTGCAACCAAACAAACATATCAACCTATATCAATGCGATTCATGGATGATACCCATAATCATGCTGCTAAGTTTTATAAGTTATATTCAGAAGCAATGAGTCCATTAAATGCTATAGACAGACATTCTCAGGAATATAATGAAAATTATCTTTCTGAGCGAGGTATGAATTTTGATTCTACTGGCGATTTTGCAAACACTACAAATAGACAAACTGCGGGTATAGGTCCATTACGCCCCGATCTTGAAAATGGATATAATACTCAAAATGTAATTGAATCAATATCTTTATATCATATTGGAACAACCGGAAATACCGTAACCACATATTCTATGTATAATCCAAAAATAACATCATTACAACCATCCGATTTAAACATGGAAGAATCTGGATCTGGATCTGAATTTTCATTTGATTTTGAATATGATTCACTTTATGTAGAACCAGAATATCCAATTGGCAAATTTGGTGTTGATAAAGTTAGACAACTTACTGGTGATGGTGAAGTTGGTGGAGTCGGTGCACTATACCCATTATATCCAGATCTAGATGGTGCTGTTAATCCAATTGGATCTTTGATAGATAGCGCTAAAGACTCTGTTAAGGGAGCACTATCATCAGCAGCATCTAGATTACCAAGACCATCATTTGGAGAACAAGCCACCACAGCAGCATCCACTAGCGCAGAAGAAAATGGTGTTGTAGTAACAGCAGTACCAACAACAACTCCATTTGTGTTAAATCCTATCGATAATGCTTAATTCTAATGAACCAATTAGGATCTAAGAAATATAATCAAAGTTGGTTTAAGCCAACAAACCAAGATAAGTATGTTGGTAACAACATCAATGAAATTCGTTGCATGTCATCATGGGAACGTGATGTTTGTAAGTTTTTAGATACAAACCCTAAAATTCTTCGTTGGGGATCTGAAATTGTAGCAATACCTTACTTCAAACGATCAACACAACGAACTCACAAGTATTTTGTAGATTATTACGTTAAATATGTAAACAGACACAATGAGATAGTAGAAGAATTATGGGAAGTTAAACCATTTGCACAGACAAAACAACCACGCAAAACAAAAAGAAAGAAAGAAACCACCTATCTATATGAAATGACACACTGGGAAACAAATCAGGATAAATGGCAAGCAGCTAATTTTTTCTGTAATAAGAAAGGAATTAGATTTCGCATATTAACGGAAAAGGACATTTTTATTTAAATAAATACATTTATGACTAATAAAAAACACCCACTCGAAGGTTTGCTTGATCTAGACGAAGGATCTACACCACAATACGATCCACTAGCAGAATCTGTTGAAATTCGCGATTTAGATGAAGATCCTAATGATTCAGAATCTATGTTTGATGTACTCGATGATGAAGATGATTCAGCACAGCGAGCAGCTAATGAATTAATTGAAGTTGATGATAGTATGGAAATGGTTATGGATGAGATGCCAAAAGTTGAGCAATTCTATGATCGTATAGATAAGAAGGTAGAGACTAAATTTCAAGAGATTTATAATTTTTCTATTCAAGCATATTCAAGACAGATGCAAGATGCTGAATTAGTTGAAGGTAAATATAAAGCCAGAAATGCAGAAGTTGCAGCTCAGTACTTACGTATAGCATTAGACTCAGCAAAAGATTCAGGCCACCAAAAAGCTAACAAAGATAAATTAAAATTAGCTGAGAAGAAAATCAATCATGATGTTGGTGAAGGTAAAAAAGGCGGCAACACAAACAACAATTATTTCATCGGTGATACAAACGATTTATTACAAGCAATAGAAGATGCTAAGTCAGGAACACGCTCTGCAAAGGTAATTAATCCTAAAAAAGACGAAGAATTGTAATAAATTAACGAAAAAATACCAAGAATTAAAACCATCAGACTAAATATCTTGTATATAAAAAACATAGTTTGTTGAGGAACATATAAATGAGTACTATTAATGATTTCGGTATTCCAGATATTGCACAAGGAATTCTACATCCCAAGCACAAGCACCGCTGGCGTGTAAAATTTCAGGGGATCGCAGGTGGCTCCACGTCTACTGCACTAAGCCACCAGTTGGTGACTTTTGAACGTCCTAAACTTACATTCGATAAGATTGAAATTCATCGTTTTAATTCTCGTGCATTCGTTGCTGGTAAACACCTTTTTGATCCTATTAACTTCACGCTTGAAGATGATATTTCAGGTACAGCATCTAGAATCCTTCAACAACAAATTCAGGTACAACAATGGTTGACTGGAGCACAAGGTCCATTTCTTGGAGCAGCAACCGAAGCTTCGCAATATAAATTTGCTACACTACTTGAAATGCTTGATGGTGGTCGTGATGATGAAGTTGCAGAACGAATCACATTAGAAGGTTGTTTTCTAGAAAACGTTGATTTGGGTGATGTTGATTATTCTTCAGCAGAAGCCGTACAAATTAACTGTATATTAAGCTTTGATCATGCTCGACAAGATCTTGGCGGGTACTCTGGGCCGGGCAGTGCGCTTGGTGGTCAGGGCAGTGCTTAAATTTTAAATTAAAAACATCTCCTGTTTTAGCCCCACTTGTTGGGGCTTTTTTGTTTCTATGGTATAATAAATTAAATGTATATTAAAAAAACAAATAAAGAAAAGCTTGAACGATTTATAAAAAAATCAAAAATTAACTTTGATTGTTTTTATGATTATTCAGAATCTAAATATACATCAGCAAAAACAAAATTAAAAATAATATGTCCAATTCATGGACCATTCTTTCAAACTCCAAATAACCATCTTTCAGGATATGGTTGTATTCATTGTGGTATCGACAAAAGATCTAAAGATCAGACTAAATCAGCAGAACAATTTTTTAAAGAATTTGATGAATTAAAATTAAATCATATTGATGTTGATATGAATACATATGTTTCAGCAAAAATAAAAATGAAATTATTTTGTAAGATTCATAAAGAATATTTTAATCAAACTCCAGATAGTTTATTAAATGCAAAATCTATTGGATGTAAGAGATGTTGCACTGGAAATATTTCTAAGGGAGAAAAAGAAATAGTTGATTTTATAAAATCTTTTAATGTTGAAGTCATCGAAAACGATAAAACTTTAATATATCCACTCGAATTAGATATAGTAGTACCAAAAAATAATTTAGCAATAGAATACTGTGGAATTTATTGGCACTCAGAAAGAAGCGGAAAAGATAAAAATTATCATTATATGAAGTATGAAAATTGTAAAAAATTAAATATTCAGTTATTGACTATATTTGATGATGAATGGATTAATAAAAAAGAACAAATAAAAAACAAGATAACACATATTTTGCAAAGGACGCACGATAAAATTTATGCTCGAAATACAACAATATATGAAATTAACAAAAAAGATAAAAAACAATTTTTGGATGATAATCACATACAGGGAGATGGGCCAAGCTCTATTAATATAGGACTTCACTATAATAATTCTTTAGTGGCATGTATGTCGTTTATTAATCATAAAGATAATAATTATACATTATCTAGATATGCAACATCCAATCATATCGTTGGTGGATTTAGTAAGTTATTAAAATATTTCAAATCTAATTACGATTGGTATTCAATAATATCGTTCGCAGATTTACGCTGGAGTGATGGAAATTTATATGAGAAAACTGGTTGGAAAATGGATAAAACATTAAAACCAGATTATTTCTATCTTTATAATCATAAAAGAAACCATAAATTTAATTTTCGTAGAAAACATTTGAAAAATATATTGGGTGAAAAATTCGATTCAACTAAATCAGAATATGAAAATTGCTTGGATAATGAAATATATAGAATATGGGACTGTGGAAAAATTCGATATAAAATGATTAATCAAAAATTATGATATCAGAAACACAAAAATTAGTAGTAAAGGCCGTAAAATTTAATCCAGAACAAAATAAAATATTATACGCTCTGGAAAATAATAATCGCTTATATCTTCAAATGCCCAGAAGGGCTGGCATGTCAACTATATTAAGTTCATTATTAATATATCATCATATTAATAATCCAATCTCAAGAACCGCATTTTTTCACCCTACTATATCTAGAGCTAGAAACGAATCTGTTGATTTTTGTATGCTGTTTGAAAAAGCAGATCTTGGAGTTAAAATACAACGTGCGAATCCAACAGAAGTTCAGATAACAACAGATGCTGGATTAATGTCAAGCGTTCATTTTATGAGTGAAAGTCATAATATAAGAGGATGGTCAATTAATAATTTAATATTTGATGGGTTTGAACAAATATCAAATAAAGTACCAGAAGAATTAATGCGCAATTCAGTCCCTGCATTAACTGCTAATAATGGAAACATTGTTTATGGATGTAATGCTTGTAACCATGCTGAGATGAAACACTTCAATCTCAACAATGCGAAAATTTCATTTATGGATGATTTAGTAGATGAGATGTTAAAGTTGTAGCAATTTATTAGCCATAAATATTAATTATGGCTAGAAAAAACAAATACTTAAAACCAGCAAACTCTGAAGTCGAAATGACTCAAGAACAAATGATGGAATTTGTTCGTTGTGCTCAAGACCCGATATACTTTTGTAGAAATTATGTAAAGATTGTACATCCAAAACATGGTGCAATGAAACTTGATTTATATGAATATCAGGAGGATATGATCACCAAGTATCAAAATAATGATCGTGTGATAGTAATGTCAGCCCGACAGACAGGTAAATCAGTTGTGGCTGGAGCGTATCTAGCATGGTATGCATTTTTTCATTTTCAAAAAACTATTTTAATAGTATCTAATAATAACGATAACAGTATGGAAATGGTTGGCCGAATTCGTGATATATATGAAAATCTTCCAGACTGGCTTAAACCCGGCGTCGATCCAGATAACTTTAATAAACATGAATTAGTATTTGATAATAAATCTAGAATCGTATCAAAAGCAACTACAAAAGATTCTGGTCGCGGTTTATCAATATCATTATTGTATTGTGATGAGCTTGCATTCGTTAATCCCCATATTCAAAAAGCATTTTGGACAGCAATCAATCCAACATTATCTACTGGTGGTTCTGCGATCATAACAAGTACACCAAACGGTGATCAGGGTTTATTTGCAGAAATATGGCGACAGGCAGTAGCTGGTGTAGGTAGGTTTATTAATTTATATGTTCCGTGGGATGCACCACCAGATAGAGATGAAAACTTTAAAAATGACATGATCGCCGAAGTAGGTGAAGAAGAATGGAAGCAAGAATTTGAATGTCAATTTATATCTTCTGATTCATTATTGATTAGTAGTATGCATTTAAATACAATAACAGATGAAATAAAAGAAAATAAGCCCATCAGAGAAGTTCACGACTTTGAATTTTGGAGCCAAATAAAAGCAGGAGCAACTTACTTGATTGGAGTCGATCCATCACAAGGTGTCGGAAATGATTTTAGTGTAATCAATATTTTTAATTTTCCAGACCTAGAACAGATAGCTCAGTATAGAAAAAATACAATGAATCCAAATGATGTATATGGAATGTTAAAAAATATTTTATTGTACATTCAAGGGAAGGGTGCAACAGTTTATTTCTCAATCGAAAGTAATGGTGTAGGCCAAGCAATGATCGCATTATATGAACAGGATGATCAAGCACCACAAGAAGCTGTGTTCATTTCAGAAACTAGTAAAACAAATAAACGAGGGTTTACAACATCATCTAAATCTAAAATAAAAAATTGTATAACCTTCAAGCAATTGTTTGAAGCAGGAGTAATTACAATTAAATCAGAAACATTATTGTCAGAGTTGAAATCATACGTTCGCAGCAAAGGTTCATATGCAGCTCAACATGGAGCAACAGATGATTGTATTGCATCAGTGCTTATCGTTATGTGTATTTTAGTGCAAATGTCTAAGTATGACGATAATGCATATGATATTTTGTACACAAACGAATTTGGCAGAATAACACAAGATGAATGGGAAAGTGGGAAAAGAGAGGGATCTGATTACGATCCAGACACTGATACTGAGGGATCTATCATTGTAATGTGATATAAGTCACGACAAAAAATTAATTTTAGTATAGACTGGCTACATTGATTGAGAGGCATCTATATGAAAGTTGAAATACTAATTCCAGACACAGACGAAGGGTGGGCTAATTCAGAAGAAATTAGTCATCTTATTAGCCTCCAATTTCCCGAAGTGGAAATAGAAGTGATTATCGATTCAGTTACATATCCAAAATAAGGATTAATTCCAATGTCTACTTATAAATTTGATTTAAGTAATCATCGTTATGTTCAACTATTAACTGATGTTAAGCGATTTAATAAAATTGCTGATCGCATGGACACGCCACACATATCAGTTGAAATCACAGAAACCTACAAAGCATTCGATCCATTAGCTAAAGTAGTGGATGCAGATTTAACGTGGACATTTCCGCAGATAGATTATTACAAAGGAACAGTAAATAATTTTGATGTATCATTTGGTGATTTTTCATTCATCGGATGTTTGGTACATAGAGCGAGAACAGTTGATCCAGCAACAGGTGAAATTGTCAGATCAATTCAGGTTAGACCTTTTCCAGATCAAACAGTACCCAAACAATTTTATGGTGTTGATCCAGTGTGTGAGCATTGCGAATTAAAGCGTGATCGTGTTGTAACCTATATCGTTAAAAATAATGCTACTGGTGAATATCAACAAATTGGTAGTACGTGTTTTAATGTATATCTTGGTATCGATGCATCTGATATTATTCGGTTATTGAGAATTATAACTAGAATATCTGATACAGAAGGATATGAAGAAAAAACTCGAAAAACTAAAAAGCAAAAGCCATTATTTAACACAAAGGACATTCTTAAATTAACCAATTCGGTGATTCGTTTGTATGGCTATCACAGTCGTAATAAATCTGGTGATTTTATTCCAACAGCAGATATTGTTCGACAGATATGTTTAGAACCTACTAGTAATGAATCAAAGACTTGGGTTAAGAAGATTAAAGAAAACAGAAATGATTATCTTGATGAATCTGTAGCACTAGCAGTCCAAAAATGGGCATTAACAGATTTTCAATCGAATAATTATTTCCATGCTATACAGCGTATAGTGAAAAATGAAATAGTTTCAGAATATGAGTTAGGGACTCTTTGTTCAGCAATAGATGCTCACACTCAGAAAGTTAAAGAGAAGATAGAGCGTAAAAAGCTATACAGCAACGAGTATTTTGGAAATGTTGGTGAGAACTACTCAAAAAGCTTAAAATGTGTTGACGTTAGAAACGTCACTGGTTACAATGAGACACAATCTAAATTAATTAAATTAATTGATGATGATAAGAATTTGTTCGTATGGTTCCACGTATCTGGATTCGATATTAAGATTGGACAAATTAAAAAGTTTAAATTTAAAATTAAAGAACATTCAGATTTCAACGGTGAAAAACAAACCAAAATCTTTTACGTAAAAGAATTGCAGGAACATGATGATAAATATGCCGAGTGTCCAGAATACAAAGAGAATTCAGAATTGGATACAGTGGTATAATAATTCTTTCAAAAACAATTATTATTACCATGAACTGTCAAGGACCACGGAAGGTTCTAAATTCCATAGAGAAAGTTCTGTAGCAATCCACACTGATATGGTTGTTATGAATATTCTTCGTCTAGAAGGTCTGGACGCAAAACTCACAACTGAATTTTCTCGAATCACAGGATTGTTTGCTGCTGCATTTCATGATGTAGGTAAGTCATCCTCTATGCAGGCAAAACACTCTGATGAACGTGGTGATTATCTATCATTCGCAGGTCATGAGCAGCGCTCAGCACGATTGTGGGAAGATTTCTATATGCAGGGTCCAGAAGCTACTGGAATAACTGAAGAACTATTTGGATCTGATTATGTGGATAATACTGCATTCATGTTTGCTGTTGGATATATGATAGAACACCACAGACCGTGGGGATTAAAAGACACTAACAAGATTGATGGAATGTTACTTACACTTAATTCAATGGGCGTAATTCAAGACTATTTCAGACTTCTTATTGCTGATAATTTGGGTAGAATAACAGATGATCAACAAAACTTAGTTGAAAGCTTAAAAAAGGTAGATGTGTTTGAATCAAAATACAACGAACTGATGAAAGTTTATTTCCCACCAGAGCCAAAAGAAGAATCAACACTTGGTTTGTTAAGCTATATATTAGCGGATAAAATGGGTTCACTTCCACCAAAAGTGATTGAACGAAAACTACCATCTGTGATAATACCAATAGCACCATCTGGTGCTGGTAAATCAACATTGTTTAAAAAATTGATAGCCGAAAGTTCTGAGGAAATATTGCATCATTCTATGGATGATATCAGAATTGAAACTTATGGTGATGATTATGCCGAAGCATTTGAGCGATCTAAAAATGATAGTAATTTTGCATCTATAGTTCAAGCTGACTTTATTAAAAAGATTAAAACTGGTAAATCTATATATATTGATAATACCAATTTGAGTCGAAAACGCCGAAGATTTTATGTTGATCAGGCAAATAGGAATGATTATAATGTTGTTGCTTATTTAATTCCAACCACTATTAAAACATTATTGGAAAGGCAGAAATCTCGACCAGATAAATTTGTGCCATATAAATCGGTTATGCAACAATATGTATCTTTATCGTTGCCAACACTTGGTCTGGAATTCGACGAAATAATAATAACAGATGAGATAATTAATTAGATTATCTTCTTTATTTAATTTTCATAACTATAGGTATGGAAACTAAATTACATTTAATTCGTGGAAAACGCATAGAAACTCAACTAAACGATGTTTTAGTTGAGGCTTCTTCGGTTAGAAAGCTATCTAACAACATTAAGACAATGCCCACCAAAAAGCGCGAACATGCAACATCAGACGCCACTATTAATAAAATGACTATCAAGCCATTTGTTAGTTCAAATGCAATTCAAATTCATTCTGTTGTAAGTAGCGTATCTGGACAGAAATATGAAACGGTTATTATGTTCCGTGATATTAAATTTGAACAAGAAGGTACTTCAGGTAATGTCACATTCACTGGTTCGGATGATGAAGAATATCACATGCAAAAGATAATATTGGCTTCATCTAATGTAATGGTTAAATGTGGATGTATGGATTTTTATCATAGATTTTCGAGATTTAATGCTAAGGATACAAGTTTGTATGGACCAAATCCACCTCCATATATTCCTAAAACAGATAGACCATCTGATAACAAACAAAAAGTACCCGGCGTTTGCAAACATTTATTAAAATCAATAGAAAATTTAAGAAGTGCAGGAATGATAATTTAATTAATTAAATTATCTTTTTTCGAGTGTAAATGCTGTTGCACCATTATGCGCAGATCCACCACCAGAACCAGAACCAGAAGAACTTTCGCTTGCAGCAGCACCAGCAGCACCAGCAAATGCATCGCCATCATCAACAATACTTAAATCACCTACTTGATATCGACTACCATCAGATAATGTAGATCCACCATCAATTCTAAACACATAACTTTTTTCTGGATCATAACCATTATCTGTATGAAATGTATAGCGATAGAAGCCATCCTTAGAGCCACCATCAGCACCAGCAGTATCATCTCCACTGTTATCGTAAAGTTCTAACATGACGCCATTGGCTCCCACAGTGCCTCCGGTAGCACCACCACCGGCAGGGCCGGGATCACCAGAACCTTGAGTAGTTCCAATAATTAAATTTTGAGTAGTACCAGAAACTTCCCAAATGCGAATCTCTGGAGTTAACCCAACTGATGGAACACCACCATCTTCAAAATACGATGCAATAATAGTCTCAGCCATAAGTAAAATCTCTTTCTTTTAGAAGTTTTTAGTATTTATGCAAGATAAAAAAATTGTGCAGAAATAATAAGAAAATTCAATAAATATTTAATTTGGATAATGAGGAATACATTAAATGGATAAAGTTAGTTTTTTAAAATCATTGGGTGATATTCCAGAAGATCAAATTGAAAGTCTAACTGAAAATATTAATTATAAAGAATATGAAGTAATCACATATAACAATAAATCTCATACTCTGCATATCCCATTAAGAGAAACAGAAAAATTTGAATCAACATTAAATAGTTTAATGTTGATAACAGAAACTGATATTCAGACTTTAATAAAAACTCACAACGGTGTAACAAGAATATAATTAGTTTTAACAATATTATAAAATCCAGATATGCAACATAGTGCCATCATTTTATTAACTCTTTTACTAAATAGTGTAATAGCTATTTAAAAGGTTTGATATGAGAGTTAATTTTCGTCAGGGTATTTTATCCACACAATCTGGTGGATTTTTATCATATAATACAACAGGTAATGTAGATTTAGTAGCAACTAGTCGATCAGTATCAGTATTAATCGCCCACAAGGATACCAATTATTTACATGTTGATGATGCAACCGTAACAGATGCATGGGTCGGTACATTCGAATCAGGCACTGACTATTGGTTATATTGGGATTTTGATAATGCCAATTTTCGTCGAACCTTTGGCTGGACTACAGTAAAGCCCGTTGCGCAGCCAACACAACCACCAGAACCAGAAATCGGTCTACATTGGTTTGACACCACAAATGATGTTCATTATGAGTATCTAGAGCAAGGTTTTGTTAAAGTGCATCGTGTATTCGCTGCTAGATTAAATACTGAACAATTCTATAGCATGAGCCAATTGGCACCATTATTTACTGGTACTCAGATTGGTGATACTTCTTCTAATTTAGTTGGAAGCGTTTTATATTCAGAAAATGGTAAACTAATCATTCGTGATGATGGCACCTTTTTCACAACAGAAGATCAGTTTTATACAAATCAATCACAAGTAACTGGCATTCGTCTTGAATCAAATGTTACTCGTGGAACATTAAAAGATAGTTCAATTGCAAAATATCAAGTCGTAGCATTTGATTTAGATGGTCAACTAGAAGCTGCACAATATAATGATGTAGATTCTAAAGTAGTTGCAATAGTAACTGAAGATTTATTAATCAACGAAGTTGGAAATGTTATCCTTCAAGGGAAGATAACAAATTCTGATTGGGATTGGTCTGATTTCCCATCAGGAACTAAACTGTGGGTTAGTAATGGAGAATTAATTCCAACAGATCCATACGTATCAGATCCAGCAACATATCCTAAAGCACAAGTGCCAGTGGCAAAAATACTATCAAGTGATACTATTATTTTTGAACAAGGTCTTGGTGGAGTAGGGCCAGCAGGACCAAAAGGTTCTATTGATGATTTGCCACCAGCCTCGTCTGTTAAATTAGGTACAGTATTTTTATCTGTACCTCCAGTCAATGACAGTATACCTAAAGTAGTAGGTGATAACGATAGTAGATTATTAAATGCACCGTTTGCTCAAGCAAATCATGCACATCCAGCATCTGAAATATCAGTAACTCCAACTGGTGATATTACATCGACTCAGTTGCAATTGGTTCTTACTGAATTAGATACTGAGAAATTTTCAAAATCTGGTGGTGTTGTCACTGGACAAACCACATTTAATGATGCATTGATTTTATCAAGTTCTCCGATTGATGCTTTACAAGCAGCAAATAAAAAATATGTTGATGACGCCGATGATTTAAAATTAGATTTATCTGGTGGAACATTAACTGGTAATATAATAATTGAAAAGGATGCAAGCGCAACATTTGTTGTTGATTCTACAGTTAGTGGTTCTAGCGCTATAAATTTCAAGCGCTCAGGCATACAAGAATCATTTCTTTCATCAGCAGCCACTCACTTACTTGCTAGACGTATTCACGCAACAGGTGGTACAAATACTGATTTAAGTTTATACGATGATTTTATTATTTCAAATAAAGAAGTTCGTGGAGTTCTAACATCAGCATCCAGCGCAAATGCTTCGTTTGTTACGAAAAGCTATTTGACTAATTATGCAGATGTATCTCATAATCATACATTAAGCGATATTACAGATTATGATCCTACTATATTTGCAACAGCAGCACAAGGCACAAATGCTGACTCAGCATTACAGAATATATCATCACAAGTATTAGCAGATTTAAGTAATGTTGACAGTCTAGCACCAACTGATCTTCAAGTTTTGACGTTTAACGCATCATCAAATAAATGGGAACCAGCAGATTCTACTGGTGCTAGTGGTGGTAGTTCTACTGATCACGGAACATTAACTGGTCTGGGCGATGATGATCATTCACATTACCATAATGATACGCGAGGTGATATTAGATATTACACTAAAACTCTTGCAGATAATTTATTTGATGATAAGTTTGATAATGCTGGCGGTACAATCACTGGCGATACAACATTAAAAGATAGTCAACCATTATTTAACATTGATATAACAGGTCCAAATGGTTTTATCAATTTCCAAGATGATGGAACTGATAAAGCTAATATGGGATATGTTATAGCTTCCGATACTATTACGATGGGATTAATTGGAAGTACAAATATTCAGATTAAACAAACTGGTGCTGTTTTTAATAAAGTTGTTACCTCAGCACCAACACCAACAGCAAACACTCATTTAACTAATAAAGCATATGTTGATGGTGAAGTTAATACAAAACTTGATGAGGCTGATCTTGCTTCTTTGACTACCACCAATATTCAGATAAGTAAATCAAACGCACAAATAATAGCAAATTCCACTAGTGGAGCGGGTTCGTTCTTAATAAAAGAAAGTGGAACTACGCGCAGTAGTATGTTTTTTAATCCAACTAATAATATTTTAACATTTCTTAATAATGAAAATGGCGCTCAATTAAATTTCAGATCAACATATGTTGATTTTAATAAAGCAGTTAGAACTTCCATACAAACTACAACAGGTAGTAATGATGGTACTTTAACAACAAACAAATATGTTAAAGAACAATTAGATTTAAAATTCGATAAAACTGGTGGAACAATAACCAGTAATGTAGCGATTACTAACGGAACAAATGCAAATATATCAATTGATTCACTTACATCTGGAGATTCTTTTTTGGCATTTCGTCGAGCTGGCGTTCAAGAAGCATCAGTAATATCAACCAGCACCAGAATACTTTTAAGGCGTACCAAAAATGGTGGAACTGATACTGATATTGAATTATTTAATGATGAAGCAGCGGTTAATAAAAAAATGCGTGGTGTTTCTACAACTGCTGCCAATGGTCCAACCACATTTACTACTAAAGATTGGGTTGTTAACGTAACAGAAAATCAAGATATATCTGGAGAGAAGACATTCACAGCAAATAATCTTATATTAGCTCCAACTGCTAATGCTAATGCTACATTTGAAATAAACACTGCTAATGATGCTAATGAAGCAGAAATTTTTCTTACTAGAAATGATAAGAAAAAGGGTCATTTATATTCAAATTCATCTCAGACAGGTTTAAGGAATTATAATGGTAGTTCTACGTCAGTGTTTACAGAATCCGAAATAATATTGTTTAATAACAACATTACCTTTAGAACCAATAATAATGTTGTTCACACTGACTTGAATGTTTCTGGTGATATTAATAAACTTTCTATTATCTCAAGAGCAAACGCTCGCACAGAACTTGAATTATTTTCAGCCGCTGGTCAAGCTGCCAGAATTGGTTGTGCTGATAATATGATTACTAGTTATACTATGCTTTTACCAAAGGAAAGACCAGTTGCTGGCAAAACAGCAATGGAAATCGAATCTATAACTGGTGAAGTAGTCCAGATGAAGTGGGTATAAAACTCTTTGAAAATAAACAAATTAAATTAATATTGTATTAATACTACAAATCCTCACCAAAACCCAAATATTAATAAATACTATAATACTATAATTATGGCGTTTACTAATGGCTCGAATAAACTTTAGGCAAGGTATTGTAACTCATCCAGTTAATTCGATGTCTGGTGAGCAAACATTCTTAACAAAAAATGGCACATCCGTTGATTTAGTAGTTTCAAGTCAAAGTTTAGTGACAGTCGCTTTTATCCACGGAACAACCGACTATCTCTACACCGAAGCAAACTCTGTAGATTCTGCATGGATAAATATTCCAACTGGAGTAGATAGTTGGTTATATTGGGAAATTAATTCAACTACTGGAAAAGTACATCGAAAGGTAACAACACTAGAGCCGATAGAAGCCCCTAAAGAACCAGTTGGTAGTAGCACAGGTCAACTATGGTTTGATACACTAAGGCGTATTTGGGCTGAATATAACGGTGCTAATTATCGAGAAGTAATAGTGGTGTTTGCATGTCGAGTTAATTCTGGTACAGCATTTTCTAGTATGAGTATAGATTCTCCGTTGTTTACTGGTACTCAAGTAGGTATTACAGATTCTGTTCGAGCTGGTTCTTTAGTATATAACAGTCATGGCAACGCCGTTAAAAGTGGCATTGGAAATACATTCTTTACTACTGAAGATGAATTTTTGACAGGCGTACCAAACGCTGCATATCAAAAACTTAATAATGTTTTGCTTACTGGTGAAGCAAGCTGCCCTATAGCAGCGTATCAAATAGTCCAATTTAATACTTTCGATGATGTTTGTTTAGCTAATCCAGCAATTTCAGGCAATAGAGTATTGGGTATTGTTGATGAAGACGTAGCTACAAACGATACTGTAACATTTATTACCGAGGGTGTAATTGTTAATGATGCATGGGACTGGGAAGGTGAAGGTGCTAATGTAAACGATCCTTTGTATTTGGATCTTATCGGTGAATTATCACTTAAAAATAACTTTGGTTCTAGATCACCAATTGGATCAGTATTAAATAAAAATACAATTTATTTTTCACCAAGATTGTTCCCACAAGTACATTTAAATACATCACTATCATCTAGTTTGTCTGGATTGACTGATGCCCAAAACAATCAATTAAACGCTGCATCAACTCAAGCAACGGCAAATCAAGCAACGTTGGCTTCACAAACAACTAGTTTAATAAATCTTTCGTCTGATGTTGCTAGTGTTGAATCTGATATATCTGCATTAACAACTCGTATTACTAATAGTGAAACGGATATTACAGATTTAAATACTGATACAACCGCATTAACAACTCGTGTTACAACTACTGAAGGTGATATATCAACCAATGCAAGTGATATCATAACATTGCAATCATCACTAACAACTCAAATATCATCACTAACAACGGTAACTAATAGAGTAACGGCAAATGAAGTTGATATTTTAGATTTGATTTCTGATGCAACAGCATTAACAATTAGAGTCACTGATAGTGAATCTGATATAACCGCACTAACAACTCGTGTTACTGATAATGAAACTGATATTACAGATTTAACTACTGATGTAACCGCACTAACAACTCGTGTTACAACTGCCGAAAGTGATATAACAACCAATGCAAGTGATATCACAGCAATAGATACCAGAATAACTACTGCTGAGTCAAACGTTACAACATTAACAACCAACACAAACGCATTAGCATCAAGAGTTACCACAAATGAACTTGATATTAGTAATATTCAAACGGGTGTTTCATCAATAAACGCTAGAGTTGGTGTAAATGAAACTGATATTACAGATTTAACTACTGATGCAACCGCACTAACAACTCGTGTTACAACTGCTGAAGGTGATATAACAACTAACGAAACAGACATCACAGCTTTAACAACTCGTGTTACAACTGCCGAAAGTGATATAACTGGCCTAACAACAAATGTAAGTGGTCGAGTATCAAAGTCCGGTGACACAATGACTGGACTTTTAGTATTATCAGGACCACCTATCGTTGCACTTGGAGCATCTACAAGACAATATGTTGATGATATAGATGCAGTATTAACAACAGCCGTAAATGCTCGTGTAGAAAAAGCTGGTAGTGTTATAACTGGTGTTTTAGATTTTTCAACTACTGGTGCAGATATATCAATGAATGGTTTGTCTGTGTATGATAATACAGAGCCAACAATATCTTTATCTGACGGAGCACTACTTTTTATAGATGGTGGTACTTTCGAATCAGACGGCGCAGGGTTTGAATTTTTGGATACTGCTGTCGAATTGGATAATGATTCATCACTTCAAATATATTCTATATCTGGTGGAGCTGATGAAAGATCTGTTGATATGCAAATAGCTGGTTTTATATTGGGCGGAACTGATACAACATCAACAGCACCTTATGATTTTGATACTTCTTCTGCCCCACAACTTATATTTGATGTTGATGATATAAATGCTGGAGTTGTTTGGAGAGATTACGCAACTCAATCCAATAATTTAGGACGTATGTTTGTTGATGTATCTAACACGAATGATTTAATAATTGAGCGTGATGGAGTAATCGCATTACAACTTAAATCAGGATATATTGAAGTTACTGAGATTAGAGCAAAATCAGGCACAGTACCAGCAGATGATGATTTAATGTTAGCAACGAAAGATTATGTAGATACATTAATCACTGGTGGTCCAGCATTATTGGATGATTTACTTGATGTTACCATAACATCAAGAGCAAATAACGAAATTCTTTTTTATGATGATATAGAGGGAGATTTTGTTAATAGATTAATAACAGTTGGTGATATCGATGATATTAATATTACATCGATAGTAGATAATCAAATATTGTTTTACGATAATACAACTTCAAAGTTCATAAACAAATTAATATCCACCGATGAAATCGAAGATATCAATATTACATCGATAGCAAACAACGAAGTGTTATTCTACGATAATACTTCATCTAAATTTGTAAACAAAGAAATAGTAGTAAATGATATTTCCGAAATTAACACATCAACTTTATTAGATAATCATGTTTTAATATACGATGATACTGTTTCTGAATTTAAAAACAGAATGCTAATAAAGGTTGATATATCTGATTTCGACGAATCGGATTATGTAGATGTAACAACCAATCAGACAGTCGGAGGAATTAAGACATTTTCTAATGATGTGGTTATTTCTGGAAATTTGACAGTTACAGGAACACAATCAAGCGTTAATTCAACGGATACTGAAATCTCAGATAATAAAATAGAAATAAACTCAGGCGAAGTTGGTGCAGGCGTAACTGCTGGAACTGCTGGTTTATTAGTAGATCGTGGTACTGAAACAAATGAAGCTTTACTATTTGATGATGTTGATGATCTTTGGAAAGTAGGTCCAGAGGCAACATTACGCCCAATAGCAACTTCATATGTAGATACCTTTCTTGTGGCAGATTGGACAACTGGATCACCCAACACTCTTGTTATAACACAAGCAACACATTTACAACCTATCAGCCCGATCTACGCAGTTGATGTATTTAATGGTACTGATAAAGTTGAGATTCAAATATCAGTTAATGCGACAACTGGTGATGTTACTGTTTCAACAACTGGAGCCACATTTAGCGGTGCAATACGTATTGCACTATAACGATAAATATTACGAAGAATATGAATAATTTAATAGGATTTAATAATGGCATTTGAATTAGCTGGTGAATCATCATCCGAAATAGGATTAGGATTAGCACACCACAGCACATCATCTAGAACGTCATATACGCCTGCAAAAACAGGAACGGTTGTTTATGATACGGATTTAAAATCTCAATTTTTATGGGATGGTGCTGCGTGGGTTGAGCATACAACTAAAACATATGTTGATAATAATTTTGTTGATTTAGCTGGCGCAACCATGACTGGTGATCTTGAGATAGATAATGTCTCACCAAAACTTATATTAGATTCAAATTTTGATGAAGATTCAACTATTACTTTCAAAGAAACTAATACTATCAGAAGCCAATTATATTACGATGCTAGTCAAGATAGTTTTGTTGTTAAACGTACAAGCGGCTCAACTATTACATTGGGTGCATCATCAGCAGAATTTAATACTGTAGTTCGCGGTTCTACACCAGTTGGAGATACTGATTTAACAACTAAATTATATGTTGATAATAATTTTAGTAATGTAGTCCATACTCACACATTAAATGATATTACAGATTACGATGCAACTATATTCGCCACTAGTGCACAAGGAGCATTAGCTGATACAGCACTTCAAGATATAACAGCAGAAAGCCATAGTGATTTACTCGGTCTTAGTGCGGATGATCATACTCAATACCACAATGATGCGCGTGGTGATATTCGCTATTACCAGAAATCAGAGGTTGATAGTGACCTAAATTTAAAAGTTAATAAAGCTGGCGATACCATGACTGGTGATTTACAAGTTGATGGAGTTGATCCAAATTTAAAAATTAATACTACATCATTAACTGGCACAGCAGGAATGCGATTATCTGAACAGGGTTCTAACAAAGGTCGTTTTGCTTATCGTTCATCGCCTGATGATATTGTTTTGGGTTATGTTGGTGGGGCAGATATTGTATTCACTTCATCAGATATCACACTCAATAAAGTAGTGCGAGGTGTAACACCAGTTGGAACCGCCGATTTAACTACTAAAGGTTGGGTTGATAGTGAACTAAGCGATAAAGTTGACCTTGATGGCGATACCATGACTGGTGATTTAAGTGTCAGCAAAGCTACTCCTTTAATTAAAATTGATTCAACATCAGGTAGCGCATTTTTAAGATTTACAGATTCTGGCAGCACCAAAGGTCAAGTTTATTGGAATTCGGTATCAGACGCTATAATAGTCAATAAAAATGGTGGAGCAGAGTTAAAACTTAATACAAGCGATGCAACATTTAATACTGTAGTTCGTGGTTCTACACCAGTGAATGGAGGTGATTTAACAACACGTAGTTGGGTATTATCTGAACTGACAGATAAACTTAACTTGACTGGTGGCACACTCACTGGTGCATTAATTCTTAACGCAAATCCAACCACTAATCTTGGTGCAGCTACGAAACAATATGCAGATGATAATTTTGTTAATTTAACGACTAGTCAAACAATTGCAGGCAATAAAACATTTAAAAATGCGAGTGGCAATACAACTGCCAATATTGCAGCAGACGGTGGTTCATTTCCGATTCTTGATTTTTACATGGATGGAATTTTAAAAGCACGTAAAGCCACCACAGGAAGTTATTTTGTAAATCGCTGGTATCACACTGCTTCAGGTACAAACACAGAATTCTTTTTAAGGAATGATTACCTTGATGTAAACAAAGAATTTAGAGGTATTTCTACTACTGCTGGTAGTAATAATCTTGCATTCACGACTAAAGACTGGGTTGATGGTGAACTAGACGATAAAGTTGATTTGTCTGGTGACACAATGACTGGTGATCTTGAGATTGATTCTGCTACTCCAACTCTTACTTTAGATTCAAATGCAGGTAACGATTCAGTCTTGAACTTTAGAGAAAACGGCGCTATCAAATCACAAGTATATTTTGATGCATCTACTGACAACTTTATTGTTAAGAAATCTGGTGGTTCAACTCTTACAATGGATGCAGTTGCAACTTTTAACACTGTTGCTAGAGCTTCAACTCCTATTAGTAATTCTGACCTTACTACTAAATTATACGTTGATGATGGGTTGGCCGATAAATTTGATAAAATTGGTGGGACGTTAAGCGATAATATAACTATCCAAAAATCGACTGGAAATGCTACATTAGTATTAGACAGTACCGCATCGACTGGCGCATCCACTATATTGTTTCGTCGTACTGGCACTCAAACAGGATTCATTCAATCTTCAACTTCTAGATTGTTACATCGGCGCGAGCATTCTTCTGGTGGAACGGATACCGATATTAGCATGTATAATTCTCGTGTAGATGTTAATAAAGAAATGCGTGGTGTCGCCACAACGTCTAGTTCTAATGCCTTAGCATTCACTACAAAAGGCTACGTTGACGGTGATCGAGATTTGAAAGCCAATAATGGTGATGAAACAAATCCAAGCATTGAATTCACTAATGGATCAGGATTGTATTCTTCTGCTTCTACGCAAATTGCTATGAAGATCAACGGAACAACAGCGTTTGCATTTGGGAATACTGGAGCAGATGTTTCATTAACCATCAATGGTGGTACAGGTACTGGTGGTCGATTGAGAATGGGTGAGAAAAGTTCAAACGGTACAAACTTCTTGGAATTTAGGCCAGCAGACGCTATGGCTGCTAGTCATTTTTATATTTTTCCGTCGTCGGTTGGCAATGTTGGTGATAGTTTGAAAATTGCATCTAAATCTGGAAATGAAATAACACTTGAGTGGAGTGCTTAATAATTAATATCTGTAAATATACTATTAAAATAATAAATACAAATATAATAATTACTAAGGTAGAAATAATATGGATTGGATAGCATTCTTATCAGAAAACTCTTGGATATTTGGTATTGTAGTGGCTGGTTCAATCGTTAACGTTCTAAAAAAATTAACGGAAGCCAGCAAAAGCAAGACAATAACAATTTCTAGATTAGAAGCCATATATGTGTTCATAGGAGCCATATTTAGTGGTGCTGTGTTCGCACTATTCGCAACTCATTGGGTTGATAGTCAACCTGTAATCGGCGCTCTAGCAGGCATGGGAGCATATCTTGGAGTTCGTGGTCTTGAGTCTGGATATGATTTAGCACTTGGTGCAATCAGAAAAATGACACAACAAGATGCTAAATCAAAACAAGATAGACAAGATAAGCGTGAGCAACGTCAAGGACGATCTGATTCTGGAAGACGTTCTCGTAGAGATAGATCTGATAATGATGATTGGAAGCAAGAAGAATCTCCAGATGATCATTATAACCCCAATCAAGAAACAGATGAGTGGAAAGTAGAAGAAACTCCCACAGAAAATAAGGAGTAACTATGACACACACACACGCTGAAGCTGCTAAAAAGGCAGGTTTTAACAAAAATATTTGGAAATCAATAATAATATTTGGTTTGATTATGTGGATTGCATCAATCGCTCAATATTGGTTGCCAGTGGTAATTTTACCACAGGAAGATATTATCGAGGTAACTGATGATTACGCACTATTGAGTATGTCATTTGTCAAAATTCTTAATTGTCAATATGTAGCTGGTAGCGAACGTGGCTATGCTCGAATTAAAAATGGAAGGTGGGAACCTATAACAGCATTTAAGTTTGAAGAACAAACTGATTTAGAATATACACACCCACGATCTTTTTTGAAACGAGCAAATTCGGGTTGGTGGCGCTGGGATTGGAGTGAAAATAAATTTAACGAATCATATGATGAAGTTACTATGTTCGTTCAACACTCTTGTGATGGCGGCGTAGAATATGTAGATTTAGATACTAATAATCCAAAAATTAATATTACTGGTGATTTACGATGGACAGAAGTAGGTCCATTTAAATTATCACAGGAGTAAAATATGTCAGAGTCAAAATCAAATACAAATACACATGCAGATGCTGCAAATAACGCAGGATTTGGTAAAAACATATGGAAGTCAATAATAGCTGCTTTCTTTATCATGTGGATAGCAATAGCTGTTGTAAAAAAATTGCCTATTATTGTTTGGCAAAAGGCCGAAGTTGTTGAATTAACTGATACATCAGTTTCTCTTGCTGTGTCTGGAATTAAAATTCGAGATTGTGCTTATGTTCCAAGTAGTCCAATTGGATTCGTAAGAACTGAGTTTGGTATACGAAAAATTACAGACTTTGGATATCCAGATATATCAGTTAATCGTTCAAGAGAAAGATCACCATTCAGAACAGACTTTGGTGTATGGCGTTGGGATTGGAGTGAAATACCAGAAATGAAAGATGAAACTGCATATGAAGTATTATTATTGTCGCAAAATGTATGTGGTACGGATGCCATCGTTGCCGAAGACAATGAACGTGGTGGTCATTCAATCACTGGTGATTTACGATTCTCTGTTATTGGTCCATTTAAAGTAAATCAGGAATAATTAAACATGCCTAAGACCCATGCGACCGCAGCAAAAAAAGCTGGGTTTAATAAAAATATATGGAAAGCATTAATCGCAATGTTATTGATTATGTGGTTAGCTGTATATATGGTTAGTAAGTTTCCTGTTATTATAAGTGTTAAAGTTAAAGTTGTCGAACAAACCGACACTTCAGTAACATACTCAGCATCAGGCATAAAAATACGAGATTGTGGTTTTGTTTTTAATAGTCCAGTCGGATACGTAAAAACAGACGACAGCCGATTATATCTTGCAAAATTTGATTTTGTACGAGTGCCAAAGGTTTCATCTGATCCACGATCATTCTTTAGAACAGATATGAAGTTCTGGCAATGGGATTGGAGTGAAACACCAGAACTACAAGGTAAGACAGTTACTGAAGTTCGAGTAGTCTCACAGCACGTATGTGGTGATTATTTAATTGAACGAGATGACGATGAAGTTGGAACTCAACATATTAAATCTGGTGATTTAATATTTTCGATATATGGTCCTTTTGATGTTCCAAAAAATTAATTCTTATAAATAATATAATAAACCATAGTTTTAGGATAAGAGGTATGAAACTTAACGATTTAATTGAACAAACAAATTCAGCAGCATTTTCTAACAATGCACCAGATGGACTGCCAGATCATCTAAAGGCTAAATGGAAGTCTTGGGATTTAAAAACCCGCAACCGAATATTGACAAATATTGTAATTGGTTCTGCTGAAAAAGCAGCAAAGAAAAATAAAGAAATGACAGCAAAAACTGCTGCATTTATAACCAGAGCCAAAGCGCGTGAAAATCCACCTAAGAAACTACAGCCTAGAGAGCGAACATTTAGAGATAATATAGATTAATATAGTGTTAATTAATCATTACACACATAAATACTTAACATTTAATAAATTTTAAGGAAAATAACATGAGTATTAATATTATAAGCGGCCCATTTAAGGGTAAAGAAGCAGTAATCGTCGCTGAAACAAAATCAAATGCACCAAGACTCTGTGGTGGACCAGCAAATAAACATAGTTTTTCTGTTTTAGTAAGGGGTATGCTATATCCAATCGAATTTAACGTAAGTGAATTAGCTAAGATAGAAAAATAAGCAATGTATAATCGATGGTTTTTAAGAAATTAATTGCCATCGACTCCCTCCCAAAAAAATTCAAATTTAATTTGACATAGTACCCAAAGTTGTCTATCATCTGTTTTGAGATGTGAAACACAACTCAAATAGATTATAACTAGACATTTTGGAGACAATTAGATGGCACGAAAACAATTAGATATGGATGCACTAAAAAATGCATTCTCAGACGATAAAGGTAACGGTACTGGTGGTGGCGGCGGGGCTGGTAAGTATTATAACTTCTTTAATATGGGCTTTGATGAAAGCTGTACAGTTCGCTTTCTTCCCGACTTAAACGAAGATAATAACAAATTCTTTTTAGTCGAAAAGAAATCTCATAGACTTTACATTAATGGAAAAAATGAAAACATACCTTGCTTAACAATGTATGGCAAAGATTGCCCTATATGTGATGTTTCAAGAGGATTCTATGACGAAGATAATAAGGACGAAGGTAAAAAGTACTACCGCAAAGTCCAACATATTGGTCAAGTTCTTATCCGCAAAGATCCTATGGAAGATGAAGATGGTGAAAGCTTAACTGGTCAAGTTAAAGCAATCAGTATCAACTGGCAAGTATATAAAATCATTCGTCAAGCATTCGCTGATGGTGAATTAGATGCTCATCCATATGACTTCGAAGAAGGAACCGATTTTATTATTAAAAAAAGTAAAAACGGAGAATGGGCTGACTATACGCTAGGAACAAAATTCGCTCGAAGGGATTCAGCACTTACTGACGAAGAAATGGAAGTCGTAGGTGAAGCGATGGTAGATCTTTCTGAATACCTACCAGATGAACCAAAATTAGAAATTGTAGAAGCTAAATTAGCTGCATCGCTAAATGGCACCAGCTACAATGACTCTAAAGATGATTCTGATGACGATGATACTAAGGCTGAAGATAAAAAAGCAGCTAAAGCAAAGCCTAAGAAAAAGGCTAAGAAGGTCGTTGAAGATGAAGAAGAAACTGAGGAAGAAGAAACTGCTGCTGAAGTTTCTGCTAAATCAGAAGAATCTGATGATACTGACGATGACAATGATGACAATGATGACGATGATGGAGATGACAATCCAGTATTGCGAAAGATTCGTGAGCGTCGAGCTGCACAGAAAAAGGCTTCTTAATTATGAGCTTTCTTTCTAAGCAAAAAAAGAATCTGGATAAGAAAGATATTACTAATGGAAAATCCAGCCCACCAGCTTATTGGGTTTCCACTGGTAATTATGCTCAGAATAAAGTTATTTCTGGCTCTTTCTTAAATGGCATCCCACAGGCGCGTGTTACGTGTTTCTGTGGGCCTGCTGGTTCAGGCAAATCGTTCAACGTAGTTAATCTAATGCGCGAGACTCAATTAGCAGGCGGTATAGTAATCGCTGTTGATACAGAGAATGCATTGGATGATGGCTTCGTTGAAAAGCTGGGTGTTGATACAGATGAAGAAAATTATCTTCCAATATCAGTTAATACCATTGGCGAATGTAAAAAGGCCGTTTCGTCTATAGTCACTGACTATAAAAACGAATACAGTCCAGCCGATGGACCAGATGCACCAAAGATTTCCATTTTTATTGACAGCTTGAGTATGCTTATGACAGATACTGAGCAAGAACAATTTAAGAAGGGAGAAAATAAAGGTGATCAAGGTCAACGCAACAAACAGTTGAAAGCAATGCTATCATCTTTCACTAACAATATAAAAAATACCAATATAACAATGGTTGTTACATCCCATGTTTATAAAAATCAAGATCTACTCAATGGTGAAGGTTTATATATTGTTCCTGATGCAATTAAATATGCTTGTTCGCAAATTGTATTAGTATCCAAGTTAACACTAAAGAATAAAGAAACCAAAGAAATTACTGGTATTCGGATGAAGTGTTATGGATATAAGACTAGATTTACTAGACCATTTCAATCAGTAACGATTGAAGTACCATACGAAGCAGGTATGGATCCGTATAATGGTTTATTGGATATCGCAGAAGATATCGGTGTAGTTAAAAAAGTCAGTGCGTGGTATACATTAGAATCTAGTGGCGAAAAATTTCAACGAAAAAACTTTCACACTGTTCAAGAAGAAGTATTAAAACAGTGTGAAGAAAAATCTGGCATTAGTCTAGAAGCTATTATTGGTGAAGATGAAGAAGAAGAAGTTGTAGAAAATAAATTTTCTTCTAAGAAACTTCGACAAGACAAAGCTGTAGGCGAATAAACGATAAGATGTTAGCCCACTTAATTGTGGGCTAATTAATGATTAGTTACGTAACCATTCCTTTCTTAAATCTGGATCTGGACCAAATAATAATTCTAACGATTCTGAGAAATCACCTTCGTTGATTATTGGAATAAATGTATCAGTCTCTCCTGACAGGATCATATCCCAATCAGTCTTACTCATACCACCAAGACCTTTCATATATTCAACATCCCAACCAGAGTATTTTTTCTTTTGCTTTTCAAACTCACTTAGATTTGGAATATGAATCCGCTTCTTTCCTTTTGATACAACCACATTAGGAGCAATCATTCTATAAAAGAATGGTGGATATTTTGGATCGAACAACTCAGGCCAAAACTGAAAGAATAAATTAACTAATAAAGTGGTTATATGATCACCATCCAAGTCAGCATCCGTTGCAAAACATACTTGACCATATCTTAATTCAGATCGCATCGCTCTCTTACCCGGCACAAGTCCGATTATAGATATAAGATCAGATACCTTACCCATCTTCAAAAGCTCCGCTACAGAGATACCATAGACGTTGTTAATCTTACCTTTTAGTGGATATGCAGCATCCGTAGGAGGATTTCTCGATTGTACAATATTAGCTTTAGCTGAGTTACCTTCTGTTACTAGCAATCGACAAGTATCGCGCTTCTTAGAGTTAGCTTCCATGAAACCATCAATAGGACCAAGCTTCTTTTTACTACCAGCCACAGCCTTTTTGGTTGCATCTGCATTACTTCGTTTAATTGCCTGATCAACAACGCTAGTTAACCAGTCTTTATATTTTCTAACAAACGCTTTCCATCCAGCTTCAACAATATCATCAAAGTCTTTTCGTAGTGATGGTCCAGTCATTTTTGTTTTTGCCTGTGAATCATATTGAGGATCACTGACTTTTAAATTACCTAACAATAACAATCCAGATCTAACATCGTTTCTATTAATTGTTACTTTCTTTCTTTTAGCTTCACGTTCAAGGTGACTCATTACTTTATCGAAAAAAGCATTGGTAAACTGAGTATTACAAGAACCACCATCGTATAGCATAGAGCTATTAACCCAAGAAAATATTTGTTCTTCAGGTCTATTGTGAGTATCGAATACAACAAAGAATTCTAATTCATCATTACCAAATCTATAATAATCACCAAAGTGTTGATTTAATAGTTGATCAAATCCACGCTTATAATTGTATTTGGTTCCATTGTAATCGACAGTAAGGCCGGGGTTTGTAGCAGCCATTTCGATAGCACGATTTCTAATTATTCGTTCTGGTAAAATAACACTAGAAAAAATATCATCCTTTAATTTAAATTCAACTAACGTACCAGTATTTTTAGTTGTCTTTCTAGTGACTTTAGGTTTGCCGATCTTTCGAGTAGCATCTGTAAATACTTGTTCATATCGTTTATTATCACGATGTATCACTACTTTAAATTCTTCAGAGCATATCGCCGATAAAGATACACCCATACCATTAGTTCCAATTACACCAGCTTCTTTATCATCTTTAAAGTTTCGCCCAGAGCGTAGTGTGGTGAAAACAACTTGTGGTGTGGGAACTCCAGTCTTGTGTTTACCAATTGGAACACCACGTCCATTATCTTCTACAGAGAATGTTGCATTAGCAACATCTGAATTAATTTTAATTAGTGGCTTGCGAGGTTTTGATTGAATCAATTCATCATTGGAGTTATCAACTACCTCAGAAAATAGTTTACTCACCGCTGGCACAAATGTTATTTCTTCAATGGAGAAATCTTCTCCAAAAATAGGAACCTGATAATTTGTCTCTCTCGTATTACCAAGATATACAGAGCTTCTTTTGTGTACATGTTCGATTTCACTGAGTACTTGGATATCAGCTTCGCTATAGGCAGTGTTCTTCTTTGTCATGGTTTTATTTATTTTGATTTGTTTGTGTGGTCATTATACCATGAATAATTAATGTTATTTAATTTGATTATGATACAATGCACTGGTGAAAGAGAAATCAGACCATCATATATCATACGTTGCGATGCAGTAATATTGAAGTTATGAACGGTGTCACACAACAAAATTAATAGTAAACTCACTATAATTAATTTTGTAGTAAACTAACAGTATTGAAAAATGATAACAATGGGAATTTATCAAAAATGTATAAAAAAATATTTAGTGTGTTGATACTTTCAGCAATTTCTAGTGTTTGTTTCGCGCATGGAGCGGAAGAACATAATCTGGCTGAAATACCAGAGTATATAACTAGAGAAAAATCAGATGCCATCGTAGGTGGTGAATGGTCTGACGTTTATGATTGGCCTGTATTGGCTGTTCATGCAACTGTACTCCCAACAGGAAACGTTTTTGTATGGGATGCAACACCAGATGATTTTGATACTGAATTTGATGGTTCACCAACAAACTTTCATGATTCACAGCGAAATCAAACTCGTGTGACTGTATGGAATCCCAAAACGAATCAACACATGCAAACATATAATCCAGAAGGTACTGGTGATTTGTTCTGTGCTGGCAGTGTTCATTTAACTGATGGACGAATTATATTTGTTGGTGGTGATTCTGGTGTAAGTGGAAAAAACGGCCCAACATCAAATAGTAACATTTATGATCCTTATACTAATCAATGGTCAACAACAGATAACCTAAATGCCGCTCGATGGTATGCATCATCTGTTTCACTACCCAATGGTGAAATTTTAACATTGGGTGGAACTTACACACCAACACCATACGGTGAAATTTTAGAACACAATAAACAATATCGTGAATTCAACGGCGAATTGGATTCACCATTAGTTTTATCTGGTGATTATGCATGGCTATCAGTAGTGTCAGATGGTTCTGTAGCTTATGTAGGGCCACACAATAGAGTTGATAGTTTATACACTGATGATACCTTTGAAAAAGATAAGTGGATAAATGGTCCTAGACGCGATATTAATGAGCTTGAAGGTGAGCTTGCTTCATATCGTGGTTATGGTAGTTACGCAACATACGATACTGATAAAGTACTAATATCTGGTGGTGGATCATCTATTAAATCATCTGTAATTGTTGATACGAAGAATCGTAGTGTAACTGAAACATCACCAATGAATTTTGGTCGTCGCCAACACAACCTAACAATATTAGCTGATGGTTCTGTACTTGCAACTGGTGGTAACTGGTCTGGTGAAGATTTATATGATCCTAATGCTGGTGTAGTAACTCCAGAAATTTGGAATCCAAATACTGGTGATTGGACAATTATGAATGATATGAAAGTTGATCGCCAATATCATTCTGTTGCTTTGTTGTTGCCTGATGCCAGAGTGTTATTAGCTGGTAGTGGATATTGTGTTCCTTGTTTTACCTTCGATCATGAAGAACAAAATGCTGAGATATTCTCACCACCATATTTGTTTAAAGGTGAACGTCCTGTGATTTCTGGAGCACCAGAAAAAGCAAACTTCAATACTTATTTTAATATGAATGTATCTACTGATATTACAGAAGTTAATTTTATTAAATTAAGTTCGGTTACACATTCGCAAAGCCAAGATCAACGATTGGTTAAAGGTGAGATTATTAGTCAGGCTAATGGCGTTGCAACTATTGCTGCACCCAAGTCTAGATTCTTAGCACCCCCCGGCCACTACATGGTTTTCGCTGTTAAGAATGGTGTTCCATCTGAAGCTGCAATAGTTAATTTTGGTGGCCCATTGGTTGAGACTGGTGATGTAATGATTAACAATGCTAGACCTAATCATTGGGAGTATTACGAAATTAAAGGTAATGATGAACATACACTTACTGTTAACTTTAATACTAACTTAAATGCTGCATCGATTCATGTAAAGAATGGCTCGTGGCCCACTGATCCAAATAATAGCGGTTTTAATTCTTGTGCGAGTATCACTGATGATCAACATCAGTGTGTTATATCAGCACAGAATGACACTAGTTGGTTTATCGGTGTTAATGGTAAAGCCAATACTGAATTTTCAATATCATTTGATGTTACTACTGGCACCAATGCACAAGTAGTTAATTTTATTGCTAAGCCAGAAAATCTAACTTTAGCTAAATTAGGCGACGGTCGATTTGAAGTTGTCTGGAACAGTGTAGATGGTGCTAAAGAATATGAAATATTCAGGGATGGTCGATTGGTAAATAAATCAGATGATACTTATTATGTTGCTGATAATTTGCAGGCAATGAGAACATATTCGTTTCAAGTTCTTGCGATAGCAACTGATGGTTCACGTTCAACTTTGACTGATGCACAGCAAATAAGAACGTCAGATCAACCTTATATAATTGATCCTACGTCAGTATTTAATCCAGTGATTCCATCTACACCTGTAGATCTAAGAATGTATAAAACATCACCATCGGAAGGTACGTTGACTTGGGGCCGATCTTATGATGATAAAGGTGTTAGTGGTTATATCATTTATAGAAATGGTGTGGAAATTGGCAGACGTAATGATGCTGGTATAGGTTTTAATCAATTTGAACTTGAAGCTGGACAGACATATGAATATGCAGTAGCTGCATTTGATTTTGATGGTAACACATCACCAAAGTCTGTTGTGTTTAGAACAACTGGTTCTACATTTGTTACAGATAGCAATATGGCACCAGCCCGTAAAAATCCTGATTTCAATCCTGTAGTTGATAATACTCCAGTAGTTGAAGTGCATATTGAAGTGCCTGTAGTGGAAACTCCAGTGGTTGAAGAACCGAATATAGAAGAAAACACCGCCACCAAATCTGGCAACGGTGCTCTATTCAGAGGATCAATCAATATGTTTATATTGATATCCCTACTTGGTAGTTTGCTGATCCGTTTAGGACAGCTTGCGAAGCTTCGCCAATAGTTTGGTGATTTGAGCGATAATAACAGCAGCCGATTCAGTATCGGTGGTTGGTTCATTTACTACTGGTTCATCTACAATATTAGATTTTGAATATTCGACTTTATTAGAATCAATAAATCTCTTACTAGATGGAGTAGCAGTTACATAATAAGTACCTTCTTTATAAGAATCAGGTATTGTAAAAGTAGTTCCTTTAACAGATTTTTTATATTCATTTTTATCAAATTTAATGTCATACTTGTTTTCATCATGAGTTTGATTCCATGTTAAAACATTTCCATTAATCTTCAATCCAAATTCAGAATCAGTATCTTCCATCACAAGTGGTTCAGCATCATTAGATGTAACTGGAGTAGCAGATGGAGTAGCAGCAACAGGCTTATCGCCAATAGCTTCAACACCTTCACCATTTCTCCAATTAGGAGCAATCCAATTACCGTCATGATCTTCATCTTGCCATACGCGAACATAATGAATAAGAGCTTCATCAGAATTAATTGTTTCTGCTGATTCGGTTCCTAAGTTATACGCATATAAACCCGGATCGTTCTGAATAAACGGAGGTTGGGCAGTAACACCACCACCAGAGTTTGCACCAGAATTACCTTCTCGTGTTAGATATAGAGCCATCGCGATTTCAACTTTACAAACTAGATCTTCGCAAATTAAAACACCGTCTACATACCATCGAGTACCTTCAGTAGACCAATGAACAGCAATCGTATGATCGCCCTTAGTCATATCAATTCCAAATGGACCTAAATCAACTGGTGGAATTTTCTTTGCATTAGCACCAATGTTTTTACATAGTAAAAGATTTCTTGAACTTGGAGTATTTTCATATTCCCATACATCTAATTCAACACCATTACCATCGTCATCATCGTATGTACCACCTACAAGTGATTTATTCTCATCGCTTGGATTAACAGCAGGTAGTAACCAACCGGATATTCTAAACCCCTCAGTATGTACATTTTCAAAATTAACTCCAAATTCTACGAAGCCATATCGAAAATAAAAGTTTGGTGAATGTTCAGAAGAAGGTCGAACGGCTCCATCTTCCCATGTCATCGCGTAAGTATCAATCCACGATGTATAAATTTTCTTTCTAAAATCCGCAGTTTTCCCATTACGTGGATGTTCATATGGGTGATGTGAATCTTTGATCGTTGGATCATCTTCATCAGATTTGTATCCACCCATAACCAAAGAACCATCGCGAATCTTTAGTGTTTTATCTAAGTGCTTGTCGTACCACATAGCATGACGTTTACCCAAAGGGTATGCGCCATCTTTTTTATTGCCATCAGTATCGAAACCAAAAGTATTGGTTACATGTTGAGACATTTGAGCACGATTGTCGTTATGATCAGGTAGGATTTTTTCAAATCGCCACTTGTCTTGGTTTAGTTCATTTTCATTAAATTCGCTATTCCAAATTAATTTGAAATTAGCTTTTGAATCTTTAAGATTTGGTTTAGCCATAATATTCTCCCTTGTACATTATTTATCTAAAAACAGGAGGTATTTCACAGATTAATTACTAGAAAAATAGTAGATATGATATAATATCGAATTATTTACACAATAGAGTAGTATGTTTTCAATGAAATCAATAACATTGACATTTTTGATGGCCCTGACATTATCTGGATGTAATTGGGTTGATTCTACAGGCGTACAGGCTGGAGCCGTAGACGATTCAACTATTGACCAAACATCAATACCCACGTTTCCAGTAGCTCCAATTGGTGAGCAACGAGAGCTTATTCCTCGTGCTCGTTTTAATAATTGGATTGATGCTATGGCTGGCCCTGATTTACGTACTGGAATTTATAAAGGAACAACACGAACATTTAATTCTCGTGTAAATGAAGTATTGGGAATAGAAGCAAGTTTGAAAGTGGAATGTGCAATAAACGAACAATCCCCGAAAATTAATATTATTACTTACTATGATACTCCAGATGATTTGTTGCTCATGTATGCAACAGAAAGTATGATAGCTAATAGTGAAGCTGACTTCACTACTTTTAGTGTAGAAGAATCAGGGGGAATATATTCTAATACAATCAGAGAATCTGATACATTATATATGCTCCCGCAAATGCTCACTAATCGTATTTTTAGAATTTTATTGATGGAAGATGGTGTGTCAATTCAATATGTATTCGATCTAGATGGATTTTATGATTCATTTAAATACGCATGTGAATGGCACAACGCAACAAATAATTATGTTAACTTAGATGAGTCAATGATCGAAGAACCAGTTATAGAAGAACCTGTAGTTGAAGAACCTGTAGTTGAAGAACCTGTAGTTGAAGAACCTGTAGTTGAAGAACCTGTAGTTGAAGAACAAGAACCAGAACCAGTTTTTGTAGATAAAAATTGTGGTGATTTTGAAACACAATCAGAAGCACAGGAATTCTTTATAGCCGCTAAAGAGGAAACTGGCGAACGCGATGCCCATTTCTTAGACAGTAATGGTGATGAAACGGTTTGTGAATATTTACCTGAATAGAATAATATGAATACTAACGATTTATTAGAAACTAATTTAATTTGTACAGTGCTTGAGGGTAGTCATGCATATGGAACAGTCATACCATCTTCAGATCTTGATATGCGCGGAATTTTTTGTGGAAATCCAATTAATGTTAGAACACCATTTTTTCCTGTTAGGGAAATAGAGGTTGTTGAAGATGAAGATACTAAGTATTTTGAACTTAATCACTTTATGCGCTTATTGCTGGATCAAAATCCAAATATTGTACAGATGTTATGGGTACGCAATCAGGACATTATAAAATCAACTGAAGCATATGAGCTATTAAGATCACGTAGGGACAATTTTTTATCATCCAAAATAGCTTTCACAACAGCAGGATATGCAGATTCTCAATTAAAAAGAATTAAATCATCAAAAAAACATGTAAACTACACCGATCAATTACATTCATTATCAACCGTTTTAACAAAAGCTTTGAAAGTGGGTGATATTGATCATACATGGATAAAAAACAATTGTGGTGATCAAGTATTGGACTATATAAAAAATGAAAAATGATGAGTTGTTATTTAGAATCAACAATGAATTAATTCGAAAAGATGGAAAATTAAATGCACCCCTTTTAAACTTAAACTCTAAATGTGGGGATTTAATTTCATCTATTATAAAACATACGCATTATTTAAATAGTGATGCGACTATAAGCCAAAGAATATGGCATATCACAAAAAATGTTCACACTACACCAAAATGTTGGTGTGGGAAAAATTCGTTGTGGATAAATCCAAAATATTCAAAATATTGTTCTCAGGTTTGTGCAACTACTTCATTAGAAGCAAGACAGAGAACTAAAAAACAATTTACAGGGGTTAAATTGTCAAAAGAACGCATAGATAAAATTATAAAAAGAAATACTGGTTCTAAACGTTCTATCGAATGTAGGAAAAAACTTAGTGATGGTAAATTAGGCAAAAAAAATCCACAATACGGTAAAAAATCATGGAACGCTGGGCTGTATGGAACTGATAATCCAATGTTTGGAGTTAAAAGACCCGGCACCGGATTGAAGGGTAAAGACAATCCATCATATGGAAAATCACCTCCCCTCGGCACAGGCTTTGGAATAAATGGAAAATTCAACGAAATACATTTTAGAAGTAGTTTAGAATTGTTGTATCTCATGTATTGGTATTCAACAAATATTATAGTAATTTCCGCAGAATCGTCAGATTTTAGAGTTAAATATTCCGATGATAAAAATGATATTAGAGCATATACGCCAGATTTCTATATACCATCGTTGAATACAGTTTATGAAATAAAACCTGAAAAATTACAAAAAAATAAAATAGTTCAGTTAAAATTTAATGCATTAATTGAACATCATAGTAATTTAATATGTAAATTAATTGGATATTCTGAAATAAGTGATTTTATTTTTTCAATTGATTTAAATTCCACTATTAATAATTATATTGATAGTGGAGTTCTTAAAATTAACAAAAAACAATTTGAGAGGTTGCAAAAAAATTATGGAGATATCATTAGAGAATCTGCTAAACAAGTATGATGCTCCAGATAATCATATTAATGATTGTTTGAAATTATGTATTCCGAGGCAAGAGTGTTATATTCATTTAATTCAGTGGTTCGCGGATAATAAAGTTATGCCGAATACATTTGATATAATGACATACAGCAATAATCATAGATTTATAAGTTATGGAAATGATTTGTATGGAATGTACGACTGGAATAAATTTAAATTATTTAATCCAGATGGTTCGATTAAAGATAATTTTGATGGCTCAAGAGAATCACTGGGACAACCAAAGGCGATTGTTAAATTAAATAGATCTAAATGGACAGATGATAAAAATTTCTATGACAAATATTGGTTATGGAAAAAAAATAGAAATGAAAAACGAGCTAAGTTAGAAGCTGAATTTTTTTATGATACAAAAAATGCTATGCATCTCGTCAGACTTCTCAGAATGGGCTACGAAACACTTACTACAGGACAAGTAAACGTGTTCAGAGATGATGCTTCAGAGCTGTTAGAGATTCGCAATGGCTCTCTCACATACGACGAAATATTAGCATATGCAGATACTATGGACATTAAAATAAAAGAAGCGTATGATAATACCGAACTGTCCCGCAAACCTAATGTTAAATTAGCGGCACAGACTATAATGGAAGTACAAGATTTAATTTGGAATTCAAATGACAATAACAAATAAAATTAATCATAAAATTGACATTCGTGAAAAACAGTATGATGATTACACACAAGAAATCTTTGAATTGATTTCGCCTATAATAATAGGCGTCAATGAATTTTTATTTCATACTTCTATATTAAGTGATGGTGACGAACTAATATTAAATACTATTGATCCTGTCGAAGATGTGTATATCATCACAGGATTTATAACTGCACCAGTCGGTACTGACATTCAATTGCAAGATGGTTCAATAGTAGAAATCAATGATATACAAGATCAATTTGAATATAGAAAGAAATTTCGAATTCAAGTACCATCTGATTTAATAGATGCTAATGATAGTGATGAAGTGTTTGAATATTTGGTAAATCATGCAGAGCCAAAAGCTAGAAAAAGAAAACATCTTAATTCGCTTAGAAAAGATGTTGCCGCTTCTATATCTAATGATATGGATGAAGAAGATATGAATGACATATTAGAAAATATGGATACAGGGGTAGCTCATTAAATGGCAGGAGATATTAATTTAGGACGGAAGTTTGAAAAGCTCCCAGATGTATTGGAATACTATGAAAACGAGTATGCTAATTTTGAATCTGATTTAAAAATGAAAGGTAAGACTATCGAGCGCATCAGCACCGATATTCCAGCCTACTATGCTTTTTATTCTGAACGTCACAATGAATTAAAGAAAATCCTATCCTATATGGAAGCCAGAGTCGCCCAAGTTAGAGGAAAATTATATAGTGGAATTAAGAAAAGCTCACAGGTTGCCCTCGGAGAAAGAGAGATAAATAAATACATCGATGCAGATGATATTTACCTAGAAGTGCATGGATATATGCTAGAAGTAAGAGAGGTACACGACATGTATGCATCAGCAGTCGAAAGCTGGAGAGTCGCAGGATTTTCCATGAACAATATTGTTAAAGCGAGGGTAGCGGATGTTTCTGACATTACATTATAATGGATAAAAAATGCACTCTCGTAATCAAAGATGAAGTTAATTGTTCTGTACGTGGATTGCAAAACCAACACAAAGATAAATTAAAAGCTCAATACGCAATATTCTCACCCACCAGATTTTATAATATAAAATTTAAGCTCGGCCAATGGGACGGTAAAATCATGTTCTTTAAGGACAATGGTGACACCTATCTGCACTTATTAGATGAAATTGTTCCCTATCTTGATGATGTTGGGTATGACATAGAACTTGTCGATAACAGACGTTCAAAAATTTGCGAACCGGATCCCATTGATAATCAGTACTTAAATTATATGACTGGGCCTGATGGCAATCCTCTGATACTCAGGGATCACCAAGTGGACGTTATTAATACGTTAATTAAACATGGTAATGGCATCGGAAAAGCCAGCACCGGATCTGGTAAAACTTACGTAACCGGATGCTTAACTAAAATATACGAAGAAGCATGTGGATTTAATGTTATCACAATAGTACCTAATAAAACATTGGTAAGGCAAACACACAAGGATTATGTGTTAATGGGAATAGATGCTGGAGTTTATTACGGAGATAAAAAGGAATTGAATCATATTCATTTAGTATCAACGTGGCAATCATTAAAAAACAAACCAGAATTAATGGATCGTTTTCATGCGGTGATAGTAGACGAAGCGCATATGGTAAAAGGACCAATACTCCAAACACTTTTATTAAAACATGGAAGAAATCTTCCAGTTCGGTTTGGTGTGACTGGAACAATGCCAAAAGAAGAAATAGATGAAATGACTGTACATATGGCATTAGGCCCAGAACGCATAGATATTCCAGCACACACTTTGATAGAAAAAGGATTATTGTCTAATCTTGATATTGAAATTTATGAGTTAGAACATGATCTAGCCATTCATTACGATGCGTATCTCGAAAGTTTTAGACCATCACTTGTAGAAAAGAAGCCAGTAACCTATAAACAATTTAGAGATACATTTCTACCAGACTATCAATCTGAAAAGAAATTTAATAATAATTCAAAAGAACACATGGCATGGATAGCTCAAAAACTAGTTCATTACAGAGATAATTATGGAAATGTATTATGTTTAGTAGATGGTGTTAAATACGGAAAAGATCTAGCCAATATGATTGAAGGTGGAGTATTTCTTTCTGGTAGTGATAAAGTAAAAGATCGAGAGAAGATATATGCAGAATACGCAGACAGAGATGATATTATATTAATAGCAACATCTCAAATAGCAAGCACAGGCTTAAATATCAAACGTATATTCACACTAGCATATATTAATTTTGGAAAGTCTGGAATTAAAACAGTGCAAAGTATTGGCCGTGGGCTTCGAATGGATGTGGATAAGAACAAAGTAAAAGTATTGGACATTTATGCTGATTTAAAATATTCTAGGAGACATAGTAGAGAGCGCATTAATTTTTATAAAGAGGCGAAGTATCCATACAAAAAACAAATCGTAAAATTCAAAGGGTTGGATTCAGATATATTTGATTAAAATGTGATGTGTGTGGTATAATTCTTTTAACTACAAAGAGAATTAAATATGCTGGTATTTCAAGAATCACAGGCAGTAACAATGATAGATAATATCCGTCCTATTATTATGGAAGAATATTTTTGGGTCATGGATTTAGATATGAAAGATTTCATAATTACACCATTAAATGTCATTGAAGCAACTACAGCACCGTCAATAGAATTGTTAATAGATGGTTTTAATTTTATTGTACCAGCAACATGGAATATATTAATTGTAGATCCAGAAACATCACAGCTTGATATATCAGAAGTAGGAGCGGTGTTGGGGAAACAATTTCATTGCTTTTGTTATGGTTTTAATAACTCAATGGTTGAAATGCACGTAATAGAAGCAGTGGATTATCATGCATCTGAAACATCGTTCTCTCCATCGATGAGTAAAAGTCATATGCTTTGTCATCCAATAGATCAAGATCGATGGATTAATTTATCTCCAGCCGATTCATATAACAAACATTTTAGAAACACATTATTATCAGGAGATTTTGTATGACCGACAATGACGAGATTATCAGCAATTCAGAGGTTGGAAAGAAAGCCGTACCATCATTTAAAGATACATTGAAAGAATCATTAAAGACTCCTGAATCTGATAAACCAAACATGCCAGTAAAGGTAAAAGCTGAGACTAAAAAGCCAGCAGCTAAAAAACGAGCACCACGCAAAAAAGCGAAACCAAAGGTTGAGGAAATATCTGCATCTGATTTAAAAACATGGATAGAAGGTGTTGAATCTATGCAAGATGATGATTGGCATCCATCACCAGAGCAATGGCAAAAAATTAGAGATAAGATTGCATCACTGGAAACTACTCCATCGGTTGTGCAACAACCTGTTGCATCTAAAGTTCAACAAACATCAACGCAACAAGTAATTCACGAAGCACCAGCTCAGCAAGCACCAGCCCAATCTTCATTGATCATTCATGAAGCACCACCAACACAAGCAGGGCCATCAGTGATATTGCCTAATGAAAATCCATTAAAGCCAGTTAATGCAGATGGACTTGTTGATGTTTCACCTAAAGTTAAACCTGACGGATCGTATGAATCATCATTCGGTTCGTAATAGAATTGTTTGGTATGATGGGACCACTACTGTCCCATCGTCAGAGATAGAAGAATATATTCAGTATGCAAATACTGGAAAAGTGTTTGTGGATGAAATGACTGATGATCTACGACAATATAATAAATTTGCATCAGACGCAAAAATCACAACACGCGAATCAGACTTATCAATAACACCTAAATGGTTATTGCCAAAATATTTTATTGATATGGATCTACAATCTCTTATAGATCAACAACTTGCAGACGAAATAGATAAATCTAACTTCTCTGACGATGAAACCAACAAAAGAATTGATAGAATTGATGAAGAAATGATCGCTTATCGAGAATTTAATTTAATTCCAGTATTACATGCTATTTTATATATAATAAATAGGTTTGAGGAAAAGGATATAGTCTGGGGTGTGGGCCGAGGTAGTTCGGTAAGCTCATACGTATTGTATTTAATGAAAGTCCATGATGTGGATAGTGTTGAATATGATCTAGATTTTAATGAATTTATAAGATAGGTCAAATCATGAGTCGAAAACCAAAACATATTACATCTGCTGGTGTTGAAGTTAATTATGATCTTATACGTGCAAAGCAACAAATGGCTGAAATGCCAGCATCTGCTGAAGTCCAAGAACGTCAGGAAAGAATTAATGCTAGACTTCGACGTAAGATGAATGCACTAGGTCCAACTCGAAAGAAAATTAAAAAAGATGAAGTAAAAACAAAATCAGAAAAACCAGAAGCTGAGAAGCGAATAATTAAAGAAGAAAAATTAGTCGAAGAAGTTGAAAGTACTGATGTAGAAAATGAAAAAGAAGTTGTGAAAGATAGTGATGTTGATGTACAATCTAATGATAAGAAATCAACTAGGGGCCGCCAAAAAGCGAAGCCACCAACTATTAAGAGAGATAAAGACGATGACAACAGCAGCGGATCTTAAACCACTACACAATCAAATTTTTTTTAGATTTGAAGAAAAGACAGTAACAAACTCAAAAGGTCAAAAAATGTTCGAAACTCAAACAGACAATGGTATCGTTGTTATGGGTAATATCGAAGACTCCACATCCACACCTAAATGGGGAACAGTAATCGCCGTAGGCCATAAAACAAAAGAAGTTGTTGTTGGTGATAGAATTTTAATTGAACCTTTAATGTGGACAAATGGAATTAAATTAAAAAACGATGATACGTTCTGGAAAACAAACGAAGATAAAGTAATAGGCATAGATAAAGTAGTTTAATATATTGACATTAAATATACTCACCAGTATAATTCAATGATTTACTGGTGAGTGTTCATGCATAGAAAATTCAAAGAACTATGGGTTGAGAAGTATAGACCCAAGAAAATCGACGATTATATTTTTGAAAATGAGACTCACAAAGTCGCGTTTCAAACATTCATTAAAGAAAAATCAATTCCACATTTACTACTCACAGGTATTCAGGGTAGTGGTAAGTCAACAATATCTCAAATATTAATTGATTCGATGAATGTTGACGAAGCCGATATTCTCACTATCAATGCATCTGATGAAAACTCAGTTGATATTATGCGCGAAAAAATAAATTCGTTTGTAATGTCATACGCATTTGGTGATGGTACTAAAATAGTCTTACTTGAAGAAGCTGATTACATTACACCCAACGGTCAAGCAGTAATGCGTAGGTTAATGGAAGAATATGTTGACGAAGCAAGATTCATACTGACAGGTAATTACGAAAATAAAATTAAAGAGCCTATTAAATCAAGATGCCAGCATTTTAGATTTAAGGCAGCAGATCCTGATGATATTGCAGAGTATGTAGCGAACATATTAGTTTCAGAAGAAATTGATTTTGATTTAGAACAACTTGATTTATATGTAGCAGCCAGTTATCCAGACATTCGAAAGATTGTTAATTCGATTCAACAAAGCATTGATGATGATAGTTTGATGGATATAGCAGCAAAAGCTGCAACAAGCACCGAGGATTTTCGTATAACGTTAATGGGCCACATCACAAATGATGATTGGATTAAGGCTAGACAAGTTGTTTGTGGACATGCCTCTAATCAAGAGATAGAAGAAATATATACATTCTTGTACAAAAACTTAGATAAATCTAAGAAGTTCTCTAAACAAGATAAGTGGGAAGCTGGACAATTAAAAATCGCGGAATACTTATACACACATTCAATGGTGGCCGATCCAGAAATAAATCTGGCAGCACTGTTCATCGAATTAAAGCAGGTATAACATAATGACTACAAATGATCAAAAGCAGGCCGTAGAAACAGCTTCATCAAAGCCAGAAAAAGCTTCATGGAAACGTAAACAAAAAAATATCGATAAACTTCATGTAGAGTTAGAAGAATTAGAAGATAAAATCTTTGAGCTTATGGCAGAAAAAATAAAACTTATTGATAGAATAACTACAACCCGAGGGGTTATGGTTAATGAATGTATTCACCCACATGATATGTTAGTGGGTCAGGATGATGATTCAATTCTATGTAAGTTTTGTAATAAATCTTTGGGTGTCGTTAAAAGACCGTAATTGGAGATTTTATCTTGCCAGATAAAAAAACATATAAGTTTGATATATTTGATATTCTAAAACGTATATCATTAAAATCTAGAAGTTTTTCCGAAGAAGAAGAAAAGGCTATGCAGCCCATTGTAATTATGCGCTGGTTATCTGGAACAAAATCCGAGCGACAGATATATCTTTTGAATCAAACAGTAAATAAATACATATTTGATTTCTATCATCATAAACAGTTATTAATTAATTTGATGAGTATATCAACTAATGGAAAATATCAAAAATATAATTGGTTAAAAAGAACAAAGGAAGCACCAAAAACAAAACATATGATAACAGTAGTTTCCGAATACTATAACTATTCATCACGTAGATGCTCAGAAGTATTACCAATCTTAGATGATGATACATTTATAGAATTAGCAAACGATTTAGGAAAAACAAAAGAATTTATTAGAGATTTGAAAAAAGAATTAAAGACTAGATGAAAACATTTAAATATAACTGCGCTTATTGCAACAAAAAGTATAAGATAGAAAAATACTTCCTAGCGCACGAATGTCCAACTAAGGCTAGAATCGATAGATCCAAAACTGCATTAGGTCAACGAGCATACGAATTGTATTGCAGATTTATGGAAATAAAATTTAATAATGTCCCACCACTAGAAACATTTATAGAATCCAGTTACTATAAAGCTTGTTTTGAATTCATTCCATTTTCAGAAAAAGTGGGATTAGTTGATATCGATATATATCTAAAAGTGATGAGTAGTAAGGGACTAACGCCATCAGAATGGACTGATCCATTATCATATTCATATTATATTGATAACATCGATAAATTTATAAAACCTGAAAAACAAATAGAAATATCAGTCACTACTATATTAGATTTTTGTGAAATGGTTGGTGTTGATACTTCTGAATTCTTTGATTTAATAACACCCGCCGATTTAGTTGAAATGATCACATCACGAGAACTTAGTCCGTGGCTCATCTTAAATAGTTCAAAATTTATGGAATTTTATAAAAATGAACTGAGTAATCATTTCAAAAAGCTTGTGAGTGAATTAATTGATGGGAAAACATGGAATTCTAAACTAAAAATTAATCCCAACATCCGAGCAACTGCCAAAGAATGTGTTAAAGAACTAATGCTATAAAAGTCATCAATCTATAAATAAGAGTATTGAAATCAAGTAAAAGAACTCTTATGGGTAGAAATTAATGACAATTTATTCAATTACATCAACAGATGCATCAAAAACCATTGTAGTCAATGCAGGAACAACTAATGGTCCTGTTGTTGCTCCAGCCAATATCGATACGGATCTGATTCTATATGGACAAGGTTCTTTCAATTGGGGTCAAGGAATTGAACAAAACTTGTTCAGAATCATGGAATCATTTGCTAGTCCAGCAAAAAATCCACTTCAACCAGACGAAGATCAAGTACCAGATCCAGAACCAGTTGCCGCCAATCCAGATTTATATGGAATAAAAAATCCAGTTATAGGACAAACATGGTTTAATAAATCAAACAAACGTTTATACGTATGTACCATCGCCGCCACAGAAACGGAAGATGCTGTGTGGAAATTAGATGGTGAAGGACGATTTTTAGATTTAAAGGGTGGTGAATTATCCGGAAATGTAAAAATTATTCGACCGGCTGGTAATGGTGGAACTGGAATAGAATTAATTAGTAAAGATGAATTATCTCCAATGTATGTTCAATTTGAAGATTTATCTGCTGTTAAAGGGCGATTGTTTGTTGAGCAAGAAGCGGGTACGGGAGTAGATACGCTAAAATTTGAAAAACGTGTTAATGAAACAATTAAAAACTCTATACACATGCACGATGGATATATCGAAACTCACGCCACTCAAGGTAAGATACGAACTCCATCCACCATAGCATCTGATACAGGCCAAACACTAGCAACCAAAAATTATGTTGATTTTGAAATAGCAGCTAATGGATTTGATGATGGTATATTTGAAGATGATATTACAGTATCTAAACCGAATGCTGGATTTTATGCAAAATCAACTAATAACACAACAGATCCAAAATTTGTATTAGCAGATTCGTCTGGTAACAAAGGAAAATTTTGGTTGAGTCAAGAAGGAACTGCTGATGTTTTAGTTCTTAGTAAAGGTATTTTTAATGGTGCAGAGGTTACAGGAACCACACAAAATGAAATTAGAATGACTGATACTGGTGTAGATTTTACTAAAAATATTACATTAAAAAATGCATTTCCTGTTATGACAATAGAATCAACAAGTCCAACATCTGGATCTATTTTATACTTTAAAGATAATCAAGCTGTGAAAGCTGAATTATCAATTTTACCAATAAATGGATCTGGCAGTATTGATGATTTAGTTTTACAGAAAAAAGCTGGATCTAATATTTTAAGTGAACTTAGAATGAAAGATGGATTGACAACTATGAGTCAACCATTTGAAGTACTAAAATCAGATGATATTATTAGATTAAACCCAGCAGTAGATAGTGCAAATGTCTCATTAAGTTCAAATGCAGGGGCACGACTTGCTAAGTTTGGTTTAAATTCAGATGATTCAGCAGTGATTGAATACACTTCAGGCACTACTGATTCAAGAGTTACATTAGAGCAAAATGGCACAGTTACCATTACAAAACCTAGAGCCACAGATCATGCCGATGTCGAAGTAACCGAAGATGAAAGACTAATAACTAAAAAATATGCTGATAGTAGGGGTTATATAGGTATAGGTAGAAATGTAAGCCCTAATAGGCTAGCATTAGAGAAAAATGGTACGTCTTGGAGAACTTCATCCAATTTTGTTGACATTCCAACTTCAACTGCAAATCTTAATTCGTTCCCTACTAATGGAACTAGTAATGCAGTAAATAAAACATATAGTACGGTAGCTGATATAAAAACATCTGGTTTAGCAACTGTATTAATTCGAATATCTTTTAGTTATGCATTAAGAGTAGCAGGCGGCGGTGAAGGGTCTAGTGGATTTTTTACATTTGCACCAGTGGATATACAATATCGAAGTTCTGCTGTTCCAGTAGGTGCATGGACAGATTTAGTATTGCCGGGTATTCCTATGGATACTTATCAGAATGTATATTCTGGTCAATATTTCGCTACAACCACGGCCCAAATAAACGCAGCTCAATCGGAAATAGAATTTAGATTCGGTAATACATCAAATGAATTTGTATTTGGTCCTATCAATAGAACAGGCACCATAGTTGAAAAATTTGATGCTGTTCTTATAGATAATGCAACATTTAACGTGGAATATTAAAATGAATAGTATTTTAATTTATGAAAAAGATTCTGGAATTGTTCAATCAGTGGTGAACAATAATATATCAGATATAAAATCTGATAATTATAAAAATTCACTTAAATCTGTGGAATCTAAATTACCCAAAGGCTTTGCCGCTGTCTATTTTAAAATAGAAGGTAATGAAATGCCCACTAAAATAAAAGTATCAAAAGATAAAAAAGTTAAAGTAATGGAACTATGTGAATATGGCATACAAGATAAATAAAACCAACCCATTTGCAGAAAATGCGACGATAAACATTTCTGAGTTTACCAGTAATGGGCCATTGCATCCATTGAGTCCAATATTGGATGATACCGCAATAGCAGCTAATAGTAGCTTAATACTCTATGGTAAAGCGCATCCTAATTATGGTGAGCGTCTTTCAGAGAATATTCTTAATATACTAGAAAATTTTTCCGGTTCAACAGAACCATCTTTCGCCACCGAAGGACAGCAATGGAGTTGTAGAATTGATTTTATTTTAACCGATACTGAATGGTATGAATGGGATCCAGTAGGAAAGACTTGGAATGTAGCAGTAGTAACAACTGGAACACCGTCAGATTTTGTTCATGGTGAATTGTTTTTTGATAATAGTTCGAAGCAATTAACTCGTGTTGTTAATACAGCAAACAATGCATTATCACCATCTACAATTAAAATCAAACACACCACAACAGGTGCTTTCTCTAACCCAAATTCTGTGGGATTCTTACCAGAAGTCGTTACTATGGAATATAGAAATGGTGAATGGCGAGGCATCTGTAATATAACAGTTAGTAAAATAGAACCAACTAGTGCTGACGAAGGACGTGTTTGGTATGACACTACCGCCAATAGATTAAAAATATATGTTGATGATGATTTCATTGAGTTAAATGATAATTTCTTAGATTTATCTGGTGGTACAATGTCTGGTGATATTGATATGGCAACCAATTCTATTGTTAACTTGGGAACACCAAGTACCAATTTCGATGCCACTACTAAAAAATATGTTGATGATTTAGTTCTTGCAAGTTCTGTGGCTTCATCTAATGTAAATGATTTATCGAATGTCGATGATGGAACCGCTCCATCTACAGCCACACCATTTTTAAAATACAACACAACATCTAGTAAATATGAAGTTAAAGCCCTTCAATTAGCCGATCTACAAGATGTTTCAGTTTCCGCTACAGAAATAAACTATCTATCTGGTTTAACATCCAATGTTAAAAGTGCAGTTGATACATTAACAATTAATTTAGGAAATCAAGAACAGGCGTTTATGGTTGCAGAAGGAACTACATTTGTAGCCGTACCTTCTAACACCATTACCGTTGTTGATGGATCATTCACTACAATATATGATCCAGATTCTATATTCGATGCCACCACTGGTGAATTTGATTTAGATGATTTCCCTGCAATTGGTGGTAATGCAGTTGTAGAGATTTCTGTTATGGTTAAATGGGAAACTGATGCAACCGCAGGTAGTTGGAGAAAGGTTGGATTATCAGTATCACCATCAGCATTGACTTCATACGAAGATCTTCGTGAAATTATTACTGGTCAAGAAACTACTAATAGTATTAATACTGGCCCAGTTAGAATTGATGGAACAAGTACAATTGCGATTAATGTAGAGCATTCAGCATCATCAGCTCAAGATTTAACGTTTTTCTCAATTGGAATTAAAATTCTAGATAAATCTGCTTAAAATAAATTGATGTGATATTATCTATGTCATGGATATAGACATAGATACTAAAACAGGCTTCGATCCATCCACCGTATTTCCTGACATTGTGCAAGCCTCCATGCTTGTCGATGATGGGTATAAGAAACATAACGTTGGTTGGTATTTCCAAAACATGCCCAGCGATCCAGTAACAAACCTTGCAGCAATCCCATATGACGAAGCAGAACAATATGGATTCTTTAAAATAGATTTCCTATCAATTAATGTATATGATAATTTTAATTCTAAATCAGAAATTAGAGAATTGCTTAAATTAGAACCAAACTGGGATTTGTTGTTGGATAAAGAGAACTATCTTAATCTATTCCAGATTCATCGCTATTTTGATGTAGTTAGCCGTATACGACCACGATCAATACCAGAGTTAGCAGATTGCATTGCACTCATAAGACCCGGCCCACGCTCTCTCTTAGACTCGTATGTTAATTCTAATCCCGAAGATAGAATTAAAATTAGACCATTAATTTATGATGGGAATTGGGAAGGGTTTTCATTTAAGAAAAGTCATGCCCATGCATACGCATTGACAATAGTATTACAGCTTCATTTAATTGATATGGATAAAATTATTTAATAAATTTTTCCGTTATGATCGTATTAGATGGTAAATTAATTTTTTTCCGCTTTTTCCGTTTAACAGTGGCTATAGCAACTTCAATTGCTGGTAATGGTCCAATAACACGCTCAATAAAGTCTTTATTGAATGATCTATGTAAAACAGTTGTTTCGTTGGTCAATTGTAGCCGAGCGAACTCATAAGATATTGGAAAGTTCTTTCGTTCTGAATCAGACCATTCATAAGCTATATTTAATATAGTTTCTTCATCTATATTTTGAGGACCACATAAATCTAGTATATAAGCAGAAATAGTCTTCTCAGTAACACGATCAACGATGGTTAAAAACTTATCACCATTAAATTGAATGAGAGTTATAAATTTATACCCAGTATAATCAGGTGGGTATTCTTCTCTAATTAATTTACTGATTTTTCGCGTTGACATAGCCAATTTCTCTTATTATTGTTATTATATTTGTATTTATCTGTGTTTTTTAATGCTGTTATGACGAAAAGTTAATAAATACATTTAAATTTTGTATATTTCGAAGGAATACTAAATGGCTCGCGAACGTCCAATTAAATTAATTTTAAATGAAGTCACCAAGAAGGAAGAGGCGAGAAATTTTTTAAGACCAATTTTTCGTCGTGGTGACATGCAAAAAGATGATGTAATAGCAGCTATGATGCAACGATTGAAAATAGCTAACAATACAGCTATAACGTATTACCATATGTTAGCTAAAGATTTAGGAGTTAAAGATGACGAAGAAGATAACAAAATGGGGGGTGGTGGATCAGGAGAAGAATCCGATGACATCGATCTATCAGACGAAGATGGAGAACTCGAAGATGACGAAGGTGGTTTTGGTTCTGAAGAAGATGATTTTGAAACCGCTGGAAACTTCGATACCGATGAAGACGGCAATGTTGTGGTCGATCCAGATGAACTCGAAGATGGGGAATTCGTAAAAAACGACGATCCAGACCGACAAGGTGTTATTAGAACAGTTAAAGGCGCTAAGCTAGTTTATAAAAGAGAAAATTCTCAAGGTTTGTACGATGAGATGTGGATTTTTAACATTCACACTACATTAAATAAAGAAACTGATATTAAACAAGACATATTAGCTGGTACAGACATTCCACCCAGATCGACTAGATCAGAAGATGGCGTACAAAAGTACACATTAACGACTCTAGGAAATGCACAAATATTATTAATTACAAATTTAAGTCAATAAAGTATTTGATTTATTGACTTAGTTATCATATTATAATCACTTGACCATCTGGAGAGTGATATGCACGAAGAAGAAATTAATGAAGAACACGAATCTAAAGATTCTTTATTAAAAGAAGCAGCCTCTCAAGAATTAATTGCTCTCCTAGAATCAGGAAAAAATCTCAAAACTGAAATAGAAGAATCATCCACTCGAACAAAAAAATCATATCTTCAAAAAAAGTTAGATAAAATTAATACTCAAGCTATCCAAATGATAGTGGCAATGGAAACATTAGATGATATTGAACAGCGCAAAGCTGAATCTGATGTAGATATAGATGAAGAAGCAATACAAAAATCACTTGATGGAGTAAGTCAATGATTGAGAATAGCTTCTCAGACAGGATTATCATAAAACCCAATACATTAAAGCGCTTAGCTGGTTTGCCAGATACGCATAATGATATGTTGAATCAGGCAAGCGTTGATGATTTTTTCGATAACATTGGTACTGAAACAGTTTCTGTAGAAATAATCACTCTAAGTCAATTTAAATATGAAACTACTTTTGATTATGTGTTGGATAAACACACATCTAATTCATTCACAGTTGAACAGATGGCATCGGAAATAGAGAAAAATTTAAAACGATTCGATAATCTTGTTCCCCATATATTAATTGAAGAAGTTGGTATTTTGGTAGTAATAGATACTGACAAAGTTGATCATGAAGATATAGAATATGTTTCGCAATTATTATCCAGACTTCCAAGTACAGATGTTGGTTTTGTTTGGCATTACCTAGAGGAATAAATTATGTTGTTTGCAGTATCAGGAAGTCAAGGTAGTGGAAAGAGTACAACATTAGCAATGCTGGAAAGCTTTGGCTATAACGTTTTAAAGCGAAAAATAAGTAGATCTATATTAGACGATTGGAATGTTACATTAAATGAAGTTAACACTGATATGGAATTAACATTAAAGTTTCAAGATGAAATTTTAAAACGCAAAGCAGAAGATGAACTTATTGCAGCCAATTCAGATGATATATATTTTACCGAGCGTGTGTTTACCGATTCGTTTGTATACTATCTTTTTAGTTTTGGTAAAGTATCTGATATGGGTTCTAAAATTAATGATTATTACAGTCGATGCGTGGAATATAACAAATACTATGATGGTGTATTTCAACTACCGACTGGTAAGTTTAAAACAGAAGATGATGGTGTGCGAAATGCAAATCCATTATACGGTGCATCCGTAGACGTTGTATTAAATCATTTTTTAGAAATTGAATTTAATAGAGAATTGGAATTTGATGGCGAAACATTCAAAACGCCTCGTTTATATAATGTCACTCCAATTGATGCTACCGAACGTGCAAATTTTGTCAGAGGAATTACAGAAAAAATTGTTTTTGAAAAACGTTACAATAATGCTTGACAGTTCACAAAAGATATATTATTCTGTGCGGCATCACAAGTATTTAGTGATTGATCAAAATTAATTTATTTCAGGAGAATATTCTATGGCAAAATCTAAAAGTTTAGCTACACCACAAGCAGTAAAAGCAACATACCCATCCAGTCATACAGTACGGTTTACATCTATTCGTAGTGCAAGCCGGTCACTGACAGGTAATGGTTCAGATGCTCTAAGCACCAGCATTCGCCGCCGATTGAAAGAAGGTGGTGGATACGTAGGCAATGACGTTTATGTAGAAGCTGTAAACTAAACAATCTACTTGTTATGTAGTATCAAAGGGCGACTTTATTGGTCGCCTTTTTTGTTTTAGAAATAAAAATAAGCATAAGAGCGTTTTGTGAACAACACGTCAGAAAAAATTAATTACATAGTTCAGAATTACCGCACTGACAGATGACAACAAATTACTACTACATAGGAATTAAAGATTTATGAGTACAGCAACTAAAACAAAACCAATGGACGTTAATACTACATTGAATGACAAGATTGACTTTTGGATTGAACATGATCTGAATGTATTGTTCACCGGCACACAGGGTGTTGGTAAATCAACCATTATGGAAGAATCCTTCCGTCGCAATAACGTCAACTATAAGTATTTCACTGCATCGTTGATGGATCCGTACCTAACACTAATCGGCGTTCCTAAAGAACAGAAGAACGAAAAGACTGGTGAATCATTTCTTGAATACATCAAACCTAAAGAATTTAGCACCGATGCTGACTATGGTGTAGAAGCTATTTTCTTCGACGAATTTAATCGAGCTGGTCCTGCCGTTCGAAATGCCGTTATGGAATTGATTCAATTCAAATCTATCAATGGTGTTCGTCTTCCAAATCTTCGCTTTGTTTGGGCAGCTATCAACCCTGCCGATGATGAAGAAACATTTGATGTTCATGAACTTGATCCAGCACAAAAAGATCGATTCCATGTTCAATACGTTCTTGAGAACAAGCCTTGTCCTATTTATTTTAAAGATAAATTTGGTAGTCACATTGCTAAGGTAGCAATCAAGTGGTGGAACGCTATTCCAGAAGAAATCAACAAACACGTATCTCCACGTCGCTTAGACTACGCACTAGAAATGTATCAGCGTGGTGGTGATGTAAGTGATTCACTAGTTCCAGATTCACGTCCAGCCGATCTTATTCGTAAGCTACAGGATATGACAGCAGGTGAAGGTTCCAACATTGATCGTTGGGCATCTGATCCACAATCATTCTTGAATGAGATAACAGATCGAAATGATCCAATGCCTGACGATAAGGTTGTTGAAGCGTTTCGTGATCTTAAAAACTACTCTATCGATATGTCGGTTGATTTGGTTGCAAGTCTGCTACCAGAACAGCTTCGAGCATTGACACAGCAGCACGATACTGTTGATATACTACTTCGTAACATGAACGGTATTAAGAGTGAGACTGTTAAATCAGCGCTTGAAGAAGGTACTTGGTACGAGCAACACCGAGACTTTGTTTATGATCGTTGTGAAAAGGCATCATCAGCAGAATTCTCTAAAGCATTCAAAGATGGTGATCTTGATGGTATGTTACAACACAAAGGCACTGGTTATACGTATCAAGTGATCCTGATGTGGGCCAAAGATAACATGGATGAATTTCCAATGGATATCATGCGAGACATGTACAAAGAGAAGCCAAAACTTCTTGTATACCTGACACAGTGGGATTATGAATTGTCAGCCAAACTGTTTGAAGCTAAAAGCGTTTAAGCAGTAAGGGATAACCCATGTAGTAGTGCTGGAAGGGGCTGGAATCATTGATTCTCAGTCCCTTTTGGTTTATGATACTTGAAACACACAAAATTAATTAATTTTCTATATAATACCCACATTACATAACGGGATACGAACAAATGGCTTTAATGAAAAAAATTCCAAAGAAAGAACGAATGGCGATTATCGATCAGCTAGAAGAACGAAATCTATTCTTTCGAAAGTTTTGGGGTTGTTCAGATATATTCTGGACTGATGTAATTCCTACCGCTGCTGTTACTAGTGTAAATGGTAGAATTCAATTCCTATTCAACCCTGAGTTCTGGGAAAGCCTATCTGAACGTGCTCGATTGTTCGTGGTATGCCATGAGCAATTACACCTTTTGAATAATCACTTCAGTCGTATGAAGTTCCAAGAAGGTAACGCACAATTAAAAAACGTAGCTGCCGATGTAGCTATAAACGAATTGCTGGTTAGACATTTTGAATTTGAAAAAACCGATCTTCCTGACTGGAAAAACTATTGCTGGTTAGAAACTACGTTTAAAGATCCTAAGTTTGATTTTGTTTCTGATAATGAAACAGCAGAATACTATTACTCTATTCTTTTAGCTCAACAAGAAGAAAGACAAAAAGAGCTTGCAGAAAAAATTCGCAACGGTGAAGTCAAAGTAGTTCCCGGTGAAAGCATGGAAGGTGATGGTGAAGGTCTACCAATGCCTTTGGATGATCATCAGTTTTCAGCACAAGAACAAGATCAATTGTCTGATGAATTGCGTGAAGCTATTGAAGAAGCACTTGAGGAATATGAAGAAAATAATCCAAAAAGTAAAGAAATCAAGCAAGCTGCTAAGCGAATAGAATATCGCAAAGGTAAAAAAGCTGGTAATGTTCATGGCTTGGATTCAATGCAATATAACTTTCCTGTACCTAAACGTAAAAGCTGGAAAGCTCTATGGTTGAAGCTTTGTAAAAGTGTGCATGATCAAAAACAACACGGCCATTGGGCTTTTATTGATCGTAGAATGGTTTTACTTAAAACTGGCGTTGATTTACCCGGCGAACATGTTAAAGAATTTACGAAAAAAACTAAAGTATTAATCTATCTTGATACTTCTGGGTCATGTGTTAATGACAGCGAGTTTTTCTTGAATAATGCAATGTCATTACCAAGAGATTTGTTTGAAGTTAAATATTTTGGCTTTGACACTGAAGTATATTCAATAGCTAAAAACCCACCATATAACTTACAAGGTGGTGGTGGTACTTCATTCAACTGTATTCGTGATCATGTAGAAAACGAAAATGGTTATTATGATGCTGTATTTGTATTTACCGATGGATGTGCTGGTCGAACTACACCAGAATACCCTAAGAAATGGGTTTGGTTTATAACTCCAGATGGCACAGAAGACGCAACATCTATTGGTAGTAAGGTTTATCGTCTAGGCGATAAAGGAATGGAGTGGAGAAAATAGAATGGCGATGAACTTTGAATTTATACTAGGTTTGGATTGTGAAACAACTGGAGTCTGTGTAAAGAACAATGATCCATTATATAACAAAAAAACCAAAGAGAAACATCAAGCTCTCTCTTGGGGTTTTCTTGTTATTGATGCACTCACATATAAAGTGATTGAAAAATTGTATCTTGAAGTTAAGTGGAACGAGGAATCAATTCAACAAAAAGAAAAAGATCCTGAGTTTGGTCAATACGCAGTAAACATTCATGGTCTATCCCAAGATTATCTGGACGTAAATGGTGTCGATGAAGAAGAAGCTGTAAGACAAATTGCTAACTTGATAATTAAATATTGGGGTACAAGCTCACCATTAAACTGTCTTGGACATAATGTACATTTTGATATTCGATTTTTACAGGATGTATTTGAACGTCACGAACTTACTCTTAGATTCAGTCAACGTCATGTAGATTCATTCTCGTTAGCACATCCACTTTGGAATGCTCATAACTCTGATGAATTATTTAATTTATTGGTTGGTACGGAAAGGAAAGACCATAATGCTTTGGAAGATATCGAAATGACTTTGGAATCAATAAAAGTCACTCGTGATCTATTCACTAAGTTTTTATCGGAAAATAATATCGAGCGACTATAAATACTATATAATTAATTATTATAGGTTTTATTATGTCAGCATTAAAAGAATTATTATCTGAAGCTCGTAAGCGCAGAGTTGCCAACGTAGGCACTAAGGCTGAAAAGGATGAAGCTATGGGCGGTCGCACTAATAACTTCGTAGCCAAGAACTCACAGAACATGACAGGCGCTGGAGCGCACGAAGATAAAAATGGCAAGAAAGCATCCAGAAATCGCCAGAAGCGAGACTGGAAAAAAGAGGCCAAATCAGAATATTGAACCAGTCGAGGTTTTTCGTTAATTAAAAATTAATTTTAAATTAATTTTGTGAATTAATAGATTGTCTCTCACTCCCGTATCATTTACAATGTCCGTATTGATATTAACAAGTAATAACAACGGGAAAAGACATGAAGATCAACAAGACGAAATCACAGGTTTTACGTGGAGGCGCAGTAGGCGCTGAAACAAGTTTTTCACTAAATCAAAGTCAACACGCATTTGAAATTCTAAGTTCTGGTCTATACACAGACTCTGTAAATGCGATTGTTCGAGAATTATCATCAAACGCATACGATTCACATCGTATCAACGGTAACGCCGATGAGCCGTTTGAAATTCATATTCCAAGTACACTAGAACCATACTTCTCTATTCGAGATTTTGGTACTGGTCTTTCACCCGAAGATGTAAAGGGTTTATATTCAACTTATTTTGAAACAACTAAATCTGCATCAAATGATTTTATTGGTGGATTTGGTCTTGGTTCAAAAACTCCATTTTCTTACACAGATAATTTTCAAGTCACATCTTACATGGATGGTACTGCCTACATGTTTGCAGTATTTGTTGAAGATGGTTATCCTAAGATTGCTGAAATGGGTTCAAAAGATACTCCAGAGCGCAACGGTCTTGATGTTCGTATATCTTCTTCTGAGACAGAGCGATTCGTAACAGCGATTGAACACTTCACCGCATACTTTACCGTTCGCCCTACAATTAAAAATTACAGCGAAACAATGTATGATGAAGATAATGTTCGTAATAAATCAGATTCAAACTTAAACGATCCTGATGGTGAATGGATGTTTGCTTCTAGATTGTCTGGTTGGGGTAACGACAATAAAGTTGGTGCCATATACGGTCAAGTTCCATATCCTGTAGATTATTCTTTGGTTCAGCAACAACTAGAGAAGCGTATTTCAGAAGAAGCATTAACAATGTATAAAGCACTTGCACCATATGTAGTGTTCTTGTTCGATGTTGGTGAAATATCAGTTACAGCTAACCGCGAAGATATGAAGTATGATGATGTTACGATTAAATCATTTGCATCTAAAATCAAAAAACTGCATAAGTTTTTTAATGATACTGTTCGTGAGACTGTTGAGAATTACGAAAAGAATAATTCATTGACTGCTATATATACGCATTTAATGGATAATGTATTCCCTGATTCTGAGTATCTTGGATTTATCGATTATGACAGCATAGATTGTCCTGAGTTTTCACAGGTCAAAGATATGCTTGGTGGTTACAATAAAGATTATATTAATCGTTCTATCAACCACATCCCAGATGAAATTATGACTACGATCTTCAAAGGATTTTCTTTGTCGTATCTTAAAGAATCAACTTCTAGAAAAACTCATGAAAATCTTGTATCAGTAACATCTAAGTTGCCTAGTAATAGATTACTAGAGGGTCAAGGAACGCAATTTCAGTTTATCGTTGTAGATGAACATAGACTTGGTGTTGCCAAAGCAAAACAATATGCTCTTGACAACTATGATGAAGTTGGTCATTTTGTTTTGATCAAAGCCGATAACAAAGATGCATTAGAATCTGTTGATTATCCACAAAAAATCGAAGCTATTCGTAACTGGTTGTTGAATCCAGAATTATTGTTTGTTAGTAACATGACATACACTAAGCCTGAAAGAGTCAAATCAATTACCACAAGCAGTGGCAAACAGCGTGTGGTTAGTGGTGCAACATATCAGTCAGATTACAATATTAGTAGCTGGCATGTTCGTGATTCTTCTATTGATATGGAGAAGGGCGGCGTATATGTATATGTAGCTGGTGGGAACAATGTGTATTTTGGTAGTAAAGCAAAACCAGAATTTGCAGCAGCATATAAACTTCCAGAATATACAAAGACTAAAGCATTGGTTACGCTTTACAATGACTCAAAGAGTGACACTTCAGATCATATAGAAACGTCTGACATTATAGGTGTATCAGCAGCCGATATTAAATTGTTTGATGCGGATGAAAACTGGACGAACATCTTTGATGTGATTCGTCCACAGGCTACAAGCGATATAGAAAGATATGCTGATATGAATTCTGAATATTTTTCTTTGAAATCTTCTGCTTTGGGATTTACAACTGTGCAGTTTAGTTATTCACATGATACGAATAATGAAATTATAAAGTTTGCTTCATATCTTGCTGATACGATTGTAAATGGTGATACATTAGTTGATGATTTTCCTAATTTAGCACATACTACATTAATTAAAAATGCTAAATTGCTGGCCGCTAATATCACCCGAAGAACTGAATTGGAAAATTATGCTGAAGGGGAATTTTTCAAAACAGTTAAAGGCTTGTGTACCACCAACACTAGCGATATTGAATCGAATACTAGTAACCCAGATTACATTACTTCTTTCATTGATAATATGATAGAAGACACTGCAAAGGCGTATCCAATGATGCGATATATGAACAGTGTTCACACAACTGAACTTAGATTAGTGTTAGAATACGCTGATATGATCGAAACCAACAAATTGAATAAGGGATAAGAACATGAACTCATTTATAATGACAGGCACTGGAATCACCGTCTTTCTAGCTGATAGCGGTGAAACTCACACAGTTGATTCAAACCATACGAATTTTAACCAAATCTGTAAAGCAGTTTCGGCTGGCGAGTTTGATGATGTACTCGCTATGATTAGTCCTAAAGCTGCTATGGAGAAGTTCACTTATAACTCTCCTGAATTTAAAATTGAAGGTGGACAGGTCTTCTATAAAGACCGTCTTATTAAAAACTATGCCTGTGACATTATGATCGAAATGGCTATGAAAGATATGGATGTTTCATACATCGAAAAATTTCTAGCAAATTTGTATGATAATCCATCACGAAAAGCAGTGAATGATTTATACAAATTCCTTGAAAAAGGTCAATTGCCAATCACTCCAGATGGTCATTTTGTCGCATACAAAGTGATAACTGAAGATTTTAAGGATTGCCGAACAAGCACATTCGATAACAGTATAGGCTCTATCGTAGAAATGGAGCGTAATGAAGTTGATGAAGATGCAGACCGTTTATGTTCTTATGGATTACATTTTTGTTCTCTTGAATATATTGGTTGGTTTTCCAATAAGCGAAATCGAGTAGTTGCAGTTAAAATCAATCCTCGTGATGTTGTTGCTATTACACCAGATCATAATGAATCTAAAGGCCGCTGCTGCAAGTACGAAGTATTGCGTGAAATGGATGGTTACTATGATCCAGAAGCAGCAGATCGAGAAGATGCTGAGCGCGAAGCTCGACAGCGAGAAGAACTGCATCATCAAACTATCTATGGATATGACGATGATGAATATGAAGAAAATAATCTCGATGAAGATGAATGCTACGCATGTGGTGAAACAGAAGAATATTGTGATTGCCATGAAGAAGAAAATGATAATGACGATGAAGTTATCATTGCAATTAATACTGCAAATGGTGTTGAATACGAATACGGCGATGTAGAAGAAGCATCCGATCAGACTGGTATTAGAGCAGATATTATAGAAGAAGTTCTAGCAGATAATCTTGAAACTGCATTAGGCTATACATTCGAGTGGAGATAATCCAATTTAATTCTTGACCGCTTTGTTAGCACGTAGTAATATAATGGCTCATCAAATAGATGGGCCATTATTGTTTTAACCAGCGAGAAAAGCACATGCCATTAGACAACAACGTTACTTTCTTCACCGGAACTTCAAATCCAGAACTAGCATTAAAAATAATTAAACAATTACCACTGCCAGCAGAATTAGGCAAAATGAGTTTATCAAAATTCTCTGATGGAGAATTAAGTTGTAAAATAGAAGAAAACGTTAGAGGCTCAAACGCTTATATAATTCAATCAACCTGTGCTCCAGCAAACGATTCAATCATGGAGATAATGGTTATTGCAGACGCTCTATTCAGAGCATCAGTTAATAGCATTACATTAGTAGTTCCTTATTGGGGATACGCAAGACAGGATCGCAGACCACATCGAGAACGAACTGCCATATCATCTAAGATGGTCGCAACAATGATGGCATCAATTCCCTGCATCACTCAAATTATTATTATGGATATCCACTCTGATCAACAGGGTGGATTTTTCGTTTGGCCGATGATCGATGTTCATGCCACAACTATTTTTGTAGACGATATTAAACGTCGATATTCATTGGCAGAGCAGAAAAAAATAACATTCGTATCTCCTGATATTGGTGGAGTTGTTAGAAATAGAAAAGCAGCAAAAAAATTAAATGCAGAGTTGGCTATTATTGATAAACGCCGACCTAAAGAAAATGTAGCAGAAGTGATGAACATCATAGGTGATATAGACGGTCGCCATTGCGTTCTGCTGGACGATATGATTGATACGGCTGGCACAGCATCTAAAGCAGCAGCAGCGCTTAAACAAGCTGGTGCTCTCAGTGTCGTTATGTATGCTACACATCCTGTATTGTCTGGTTCTGGTTATGAGACAATTGATCAATCTGGCATGGATAAATTAATTGTTACCGATACAATTCCTTTGCGACCTGATCGAATTTGTGATAAGATCGAGGTTCTTTCGGTAGCGGAATTAATGGCAAAGACTATTAGCAGAATCCTACTGAATGGTTCAGTGGGAGAACTTGATGAAAGTTAGGATACCAGTACCCGGCGTTATATTAATTTCTGAAGAAACACAATTTGATATTGCGTATGCATTTATGCGTATGCAGGAATTTTATGAGCATCGAGATATTTCTCGACAGGGAAAATTCTATTCATTAGATGAAGTAATAGAAAACTACGCATCATTTGGCCCAGACAAAGATAAGAAATTTTCATATCTAGAATCGTGGGCAGGATTTAATGTAAATGGGAATGTTGTAGATAAATTCCGTGATATGTACAAACCAGACTTCACTGATCGCGAAGCTAAACTATTTGATGCTATTGATAGAACATTAGAACAAGAAGAAGATGCAACATATAAAGGCAAGTACTATGTCATAGGTACATGCTCAGACCTTTATTTGGATCACGAACTATGTCATGGACTTTTTTACTTATATCCAGAATTTAAAAAAGACTCTTTAAAATTAATCAACTCTTTACGTCAAGATCAATATAAAGCTGTTGAAAAGATGTTAATCGATGGTGGATATGCAGCTAATGTCATTGATGATGAAATTAATGCTTACATTTCCACTTCAGACATGTATTATATAAAAGAGACAGTATTTGAAGAATTAACAGAAGCACAAATGAAGCATTTTAACTGGAATAAAATTTATAAACTAGTTGAAAACTATTGGACATTTAAAGAAGAACACGAGCTTGAAGAAGAAGATCAAATAATCACACTTACAGAGTAATTAAAATGAATTTAGATTTAGAGCCAATGCAGGAAGTATTCCCAACCCTATATAAAAAGGACAGCACTGGAAAGACACGCATTTGGTGTATGGAATTAAATGGTAATACTTATCGCACAATCGCAGGCGTAAAAGATGGACAGTTAGTTACATCGGAATGGACTACGTGTGCTGAAAAAAATGTAGGCAGAGCCAACGCTACTACAGCCGAAGAACAAGCATTGGCAGAAATTGAAGCTCAGTATAAAAAGAAATTGTCGGTTGATTATTTTGAATCGGAAGATAATATTGATGAAGTTAAAGTATTCAAACCAATGTTAGCTGTTGATTGGATGAAGCGAAAAGCAAAGCTTAAATGGGAACCAGATGCAGGAACAATGATTCAACCTAAATTAGATGGTATTCGTTGTATTGCATCTAAGCATGGTTTATTTTCCCGCAACGGAAAACCAATTGTAGCGGTTCCACATATAGAAGAATCATTAATACCGTTTTTCAAATTATATCCAGATCATGTACTGGATGGTGAATTGTATAATCATGATCTAAAGGCTGACTTTAATAAAATCGTATCATTGGTTCGTAAGACAAAACCAAAAGCAGCCGATCTTGTAGAAACATCTGAGAAGGTTCAATATCATATTTACGATGTTGCTGCTGGTGAAGCTGGAGATTTTAAATCTAGAGATGAATTTTTATCTTTGGCACTATTAATTCGCGATCCTATGATTGCTACTGAAGAAAGTATGCTTAGAGTAGTACCATCTGATTTAATTTTCGATGAAGAAGCTTGTGATCAAATGCATGGCAAATATATTGCCGATGGTTACGAAGGATCAATTATTCGATTAAACACACCATATGCAGTGGGTAAACGATCCAATAATTTAATGAAACGAAAAGATTTCGACGATGAAGAAATGAAGATTGTTGGATATGAACTAGGAAATGGTAATTTTGCTGGCCTACCAAAAGTATTAAAAGTAGATATGGGTGATGGAACAATCGCCGATGCAACAATGACTGGAACTAGAGAATATTTAAAAGAAGTTCTGGATAATTTCGGTGATTACATTGGGAAAGAAGCTACTGTACAATACTTTGGAAAGACTCCCAGTGGAGCTTTACGGTTTCCAGTAGTTAAAGCCTTACATAAAAATTCACGCATATAAGACTTTTGATATAAATAAAAGTATTAAAACAGTGTAAATTTTATGAATTTAATTAAAGTAATAAATGACAATATGAAGCTAAATGCTGAACTCGATGCCGAAATCGAAGCTGATAATGAGCGCGAGCGTGAGCAAGAAGCAAATATAGCAGCATCATTTCCGTTAATGAATTATTTAAGTGACGAAGATGAAGACGAACCAGAAGAAGTTCTTGGTGAATTCTTTGGTTTTGATTTTGGTCGTGCAAAGAAGCGGAAGCAAAAAGCATTGGAATATGCTCGCTCTAAAGGAAAAAGCGGTAGAGTGAATAAGAATAAATTTAATGATGAATATATTACAGGCGGCGATCAAGCTCGTAAAGATACTGAAAAAAAGATAAAAAAGGATATTGCAGCCGAACAGAATGCATTAAAACAAAAAAAGAACTAAGTACACAATTTAAATGGAGTGCTTGAGAAAGCACCCTTTAAGTGACCTACTCAAGTACTCCCTAATTCTCAGGGAGAATAAAATGGAAGATAATAATTTAGAACTATTGGAATCATGCTTAGCACGATTGCAGAAGATTGGTGCGCGTGAACCATTACCAACACAGTACTTTTTCAAAGAAGCACAGGAAATCATACGTGGTTCTGTAGATGAAGCGTATAAGGCTGGTGTGGCCGATGGAAAGTCAGGTGCAAAGAAGCCATCTGTTAGTGAGTACATTATTAAATAAGATTTTCGCGCAAACTTAGCGCGAACGATGGGTAAGATTAACATTAACTGGTTAATCCCAACAATTATGGGGATTGTTGAGAATCGGAGCCGAGGGATTGAGGGGGCATCTGATATTGTGTTAGAATAGTTGTATGAAGTCAAAGTTTAATACCTTTAGAATTAGAGTAGACTTAATATCTGAAAAAAATCCAGAAAAAGATAGTTATCCATACACATACAATACTGCAAGAGATAGCATTTTAAAAATGTCGGATTTCCAATATAATAGTTTAAATACTGCAAGAGCGGAAACATCTATAATAAGTTTAGAAACAACAGAAATCATGTTTGAACAAATTAAATCTGATCCTGAATTTACAAATGCATTTACTAATTTTAGAATTGAAATTGATGTAAACGGCGAATGGTTTGAAATTGAATATTTAGATTCTTTAATAGAAGATCTGGCCGCAATTTAATGCTTGATTAACGATTACCTTTTCTATATTATCTTCAATTAACATAAAGGTAATAGAGAATGCGGATTGTCCACGAACCAGCTTTAGATTTTAGTGATGTATTAATTCAACCCAAGCGATCATTTGGAATAGAGTCCCGCTCTCAAATTAAAGTTAATCGTCCTTTTAAATTTCTCCATAGCGAAACAGAATACGATAGTATTCCCATCATCGCAGCAAACATGGACACTGTTGCAACCACGTCAATGGCATCTGCCCTGTTAAAGCACAATATCAGTACAGCTCTCCACAAGCATTATTCATCGAAAGAATTAATTGAATTCTTTACAGGTTATAACAATAAAAGAAGATCGCAATTATCAATCGCTCCGATTTTTTATACAATGGGAACATCCACAGGAGAGTATGATAAATTTACAGAATTAACTAATCAAACCCACATCCCATATGTTTGCATTGATAATGCAAATGGCTATACTGAAAAATTTAATGATTTCATTAAATACTTTCGAGAAAATAATCCTACAGTTACAATCATGGCTGGCAATGTAGTCTCACCAGAGATGACAGAACAGTTATTGATTTCAGGTGCTGATATAGTTAAATGTGGCATCGGAAGTGGCAGTTCTTGCATTACTAGAAAAGTAACAGGAGTAGGTCTACCACAACTATCTGCAACAATCGAATGCGCAGATGCTGCCCACGGAATCAGAGGTCACATTTGTTCGGATGGTGGAATGACATCAAGTGGTGATATTGTTAAAGCCTTTGCTGGTGGAGCAGACTTTGTAATGCTTGGTGGGATGTTATCAGGCCACAAAGAAATAGGATTACCTGAAATAGTAATAGACGATAAAGAATTTTATGAATTCTATGGAATGAGTTCATCTAGTGCAATGGAAAAACATGTTGGGCATGTTGCCTCTTATAGAGCACCAGAGGGAAAGCGAGTTTTAATTCCAGCTAAGGGATCGGTTGATAAAACAATCAATTCTATTTTAGGTGGAATACGTTCTGCATGTACTTATGTTGGTGCCAGCGAACTTAAAGAGTTAAGTAAGTGCACAACATTCAGACTAGTTAATAATCAACTAAACACAATTTACGGAGACAGCTAATGTGACTTTTTAAATAATGATTGTAAATCATCCGATTAATTACATATAAGGCGAAGTAAAAATGAACACCAATAGGAAAAACATTAATGAATACACCAACAATGATAAACGAAGAACAACCAATGAAATTCAAGCTAGAAGGATTTCTAGTAGATCATCTTAAAAATCGATCATCTATGGAAGAAGGTGAGCGTGAATCTAACCGAGAAGTTGAGCGACTGTTAACGCTTGGTAAATACCAAGAAGCATATGATCTATATGAATCTGATGGATATGCTGACGAGCTAATGGATTATGAAGAATTTGTGAATTCTCGCACACTTTCAGAGTCTAACTTAGATTAAAATTAATTATTAACTAAAACGGGAAATTTGATGTTTGTACGAAAAATATTATTCTTATCAGTTCTACTAGTGTTGACTGGATGTAATGGTGAAGCATTAGATCTTAGTATGGGTTCAAAATACGACGACACTGAATTAGATAAAGAAACAGTTAATAATGAAATAATTGTTAAAGGTTCTGATGGATATTTTTTCGTATCGAATGGAACGTGCGCGATGCTATCTTCATTGGCACATGGCTATACTCCAGAAGAATTTGATGAAGCTTGCACCAATGAAGATGCAAAGCAAATTGATTTATCAGTTATGACTGATTTGGTTGAACAGTCTAATATCACTCCACCAATACAAGATGCTGTTAGTGATGAACTAATATCAACGATAGACACACCACCAGAAGTAGTGATTGACACTCCAGTTGAAACAGAAATGACAATTGATGAATCTATCACTGATATCTTTGATCAAATCGATGCACTAGATTGTATTTTGGGTGGAACTGAAGAACAAATTCAACTCAAAGAAATATACATGGAAGAATGTGAAGAAGAAGGATACACCACATTTGAATGTAGAACAGTTATGCCACAAGATTATAATTACTGTTCTACTGATGAAATAAATCAACAACCAACACAAGGTGAAAATATCCCAGAACAAATAATTCCAGAAACTCCAACTGAAATTAAAACCGAGTTTGCTATTGCATCAACCGAAATTAATATTCGTAGTGCATCTAGCTATCTTGCAAATGGCCGCTGCTTCATCAATAATTTAAGTCCAACATTAGCAGATTATACATTAGAAGCTGGTCAACATGGATTTAAAACAGTACGTGAAATTGATGCTATTTTAAAAGGCCAAACAAGTTATCGTCCATATAAATCTTCGTATCCGTCATACAATGATATTCAATGTGGGAATATATTAACGACAATTGATGTAGGTGCAGACTGTGCTGGTCGTATAGATATGGGTAATATTGGTTGTTCTGTTATAGGACCAAAATGGAAATTTGATACAGATCATCTAACCACTATAAACTTTATGAAAGATCTTGAGATTTCCAGTACCAAAGTAACAACCAATAATATTGAAAAATATGGTGAGTGGTGGAATACTTTATTAATTGATGGAAGATCTATTTGGGTTGATGGTGCATCTGATAATGTTGCCTATGTTATCGAATACATAAATGTCGTGTATCCAGAAACAGACACAAAGAATATCAATGTGATAGATGTTGTAACGACTGATACATTAAAAGGTCCAGTGGTTACTATGATATCTCAATTAGCATCATTTATTGGTGTAGACACTGAACGTCAAGTAATAGACGTTATTATTAATAACAGAAAATAAGGATTCGTTATGAACGAACAAAACTTTTTTCCAAATCCGATACCTGATGAATGGCTTGAACAAATGTCAGGTGAATCATCTGGTGATGGTGGTACGTTAGTAGCAGAGCCTGAGATAGATCATAAATTAGAAGAACCAAATAAATATCAGGTGTATTTTCTAAATGATGATTTTACTCCAATTGATTTTGTTGTTGATTTGATTGTATATGTTTTCAAATTATCAAAATCAGAAGCAGAAGTGATCACACAAAACATCCATGAAAATGGAAAAGGTGTCTGTGGTCAATTTACTAAAGATATAGCAGAGAGTAAAGTTGCGTTGGCAACCACCGCTGCTAAAAAAATGGAATTTCCATTACTGTGTGACTTGGAGCCAGTGGATGAATAAAAAAATATTAATTATGATGGGACCGTCTGGTTGTGGTAAAAGCACACTAGAGAAAAATCTATTATCAAAATCAGCAGATGTATACAAAGCTGTATCTGTCACCACTAGAGATATTCGAGAGGGTGAGGTCGATGGAGTTGATTACCATTTCATATCTAAAGATGAATTCAAAGAACTATCTAATGGTGGTAAGTTAATTCAAACTACTCACTTTGGTGATAACGATTATGGTACTACCTTTGCAGAATACGAAACGGAACATAAATTTGTTACACTGGTTGCAGTTCCAAGTTCTGCATACATATTCTCTTTGTTGTTAAACACAAACTATCCAGATTATGATGTTAATGTAATTTACTTTGACATATCAACACAGCGATTGGTTCATAACATGCTTTCTCGTGGCGACACAAATGATGAAATAGTCCATCGTTTAATAAAAGACGATATTCAATCTCAATGGAAGGATGTTGCTAATAAATTTGATGTAGAAAAAAGTGTTATTGTTACTGATGATTTATTGAATCATGAATTACCTGAGAGAATGGCTAAGATTTTTACTATATGAAATTTCAATTAATAAGCGATATTCACGGAGAGCAATTTAAATCATACTGGCAGTTACCAGTAGGTGAAGATGAAAAGAACACTATATTGCTGCTTGCTGGTGATATAGGTGTTGCTAAACGCCCCACCACCTTTCAATTTTTATTAGAAGATGCCAGCGAACGATTTGCTCAAGTTGTTTATATAATGGGCAACCATGAACACTATGGTTCATGTTTCAACGAAACCGATGCCAAGATTAAAAAAATCATTGTGGGTAAGGGTTGGAGTAACGTTCACTTCGACAAACAACTTAAAATTGAAACTGGTGGTTATGGTGGATATTCTATTATCGCTGCATCTTTATGGACTGATATAAACAAAAATAATCCCGGCGACCGAGCCGTAGTTGGTTATTCAATGAATGATTATCACCAGACTAAGTTTAGAACATCAAGCCCAACACAGCCTCGCGAAGTTCGTCCAATGAATGTTGACGATACATTAGAGCAACATTATCGTGACCGTGATTTTATCTTTAGTCAAATTGAACTTGCAATGCGCGAAGATAGAAAGATTGTTGTCATGACACATCATGCACCATCAAGTCGTTCTATACATGAAAAGTATAAAGGTTCATCATTAAATGCTGGATTTTATTCTGAAATGACAGAACAGATACACGCGCTTGATTATGAAATGATTTGGTGTCATGGTCACACACATACATCCTTTGATTATAATATTGGCAAGTGTCGTGTTGTGTGTAATCCACATGGTTACATTGGAACCTTCAGCAATTATGGTCTTGAGAATCCAGAATTTAATCCATTATTAATTCTATAATCATGTATTTCACTGGCATAGGCTCACGAAACACCCCAAAGGACGTTCTATCCACTATGCAGTCAATATCAGAGCAACTATGCTCTAGCGGTATGGTATTGCGTAGTGGAGGCGCTGACGGAGCTGATACAGCGTTTGAGCGGGGTTGTGACGCCGTTTCTGGCAAAAAAGAGATATATTTACCGTGGAAAGGCTTTAATGATAACGATTCTGAGCTTTTTAACGTCTGTGGACAGGCATTAATCATAGCAGGCGATATCTATGGCTCACGTTGGAATACCCAATCACTGGCAGTTAAAAAATTAATGGCTCGAAATATATATCAAATTATAGGTCAAGAACTAACGTATGACACTCGTAGTGAGTTTGTCATTTGCTATACACCAGATGGTTGTGAAACGGATGGTTCTAGGTCTAGAAAGTCAGGAGGTAGTGGACAAGCAATTTCTCTCGCTAATATTATGGGAATTCCTGTTTTTAATTTAAAGAATAAAAATGCCATAAATCGAATAAATAATGAGATAGAGATAATTAATTTATTCAGCGAGTAGCAATATGCTCTTATTAGAAATCAGTATGTTCACCGAAATGGCCGATAAGGACGAACTTCGAAAAGCATACGAAGCAGTTTACAAAATGTTTAATTCTATTGGAATTAAATTTGTTATGCACCCACATGCAATGGATGATCGTCTACTTGGTCGTGATGCTGCAATAACTGCTGAACAAATGATTGATACCTTTCAGCGAGCAATGGCTCGATCCCCAAAGCGTTTCAAGCAAATTAAAAATAGAGATTATATTAAATTTGTAATACGCGATTCCTCTAATAATGGTAATTATGTAATCGCAGTAAGAAATAATAAAGCATTATTAATTACTGTTATGTACAAAGCTAACTACAAATTAGACAACGATAAAGAAACTTCTTTCACTATAGACCTTTAATGATTTGACATTAATTTTTTAATAGCTTATAGTTTTGAAATATGAGCGATGAAAAATTTAAAGCTATCGAAGGATCTATCTCCAGACTTTCTTCTGAAGTAGAAAATCATTTAAAAGATGGTTGGTCACTTCATGGAACTGTGATTGAATCTATTGATAAAATTACAACCATCCCAATATATATTCAATTTTTATATAGAGAAGAAAAGTCTGATTCTCCACCAGAGACATATGCAGAACAGTATACCAGAGAACAGCGAGAGTCTTTACAAAAATTAAAAGATGTTGTTCGAAGGAAAAATAAATCAAAAATATATCATATGTTCTCTGTTAGAGCTAATTTTTTAATCGAGCCACATGAAATGGTTGGTATTGATAAAATCTATACAGCAGATACTACATCAAATTCTGAGCAGGGATGGGTTTACAGGTTTGATATTTTATCTAGAGATGGAGAAGATGCTCGCGAATTTCTTGTAAGCTTGTTGGAACCACAATTAACGAGTGATATGAATTGGTATAACATAACTGAGATTAAATTACTCAATGACTAATGAAACCGAAAAACCTAACACAGTAAATCATATAACAAACGAATCAACAGATTGGTCTGGACCATTATTTATTTTGGCAATCGCAATAGCACTTGGTGTATACTACGAAGTAGGCATATCATTTGAAGATGTTAATGGTAAAGAAGGATACTTTTTAGAATATAAAAACAAAGGCGGTGAAGATGATTAATATCGATCATAAAAATGGAACAATTTACTTATCTGGTGGAATGGAATATGCACCACCAGATGATCCACTAGGTGGAAAATGGAGACTTGCTTGTGCTAAAGAATTAGTCAATATGGATTATGTACCACTTGATATAACAGCACTGGACGTATCTTATCAAGAAAAGCATGGCGATATTATGGGTGATATAAGATTTGATACATCACGTAGTGAACTTCACCGAAAGGCAGCGGTACGCCAACACTTCATTATTTCTGATATTCGATTATTAGAAGAAGATACTGATGCTGTCATTTTATTATATGATGAATCAGCAAGACGTGGAGCTGGAACAATCTCAGAGGCACAGATGTGCTTTCAATATGACATTCCATTGTTTGTGGTATCAGCATGGGAAGATTGGCAAACTGAAGTTCCATCGTGGTTGCATGGTTTATCAACCAAAGTATTCACTGACTTTGAAACCTTATATCACTACTTGGATAATCTACCAGAACGTATTTTAACTAAAGACTTATATGGTAATCGTGGTGCAGGTAATGAATATCTTTGTTCTTTGAGTGGAGAAGTATTCACTAAAAAAGATGATCATTTCGTTTCAACGATAAAACCACTGTATTCTAAACCAGCAGTTGATGTGGTTAAAGAAACCAGAGAAAAGATGTATGATCGATACCAACATTTTAAAGACGTATTAGAGGAAACATAATGCCTTATATTAAACAAAATAAACGAGATGATTTAGATAAACAAATTGATAAATTGCTCACCGCAATTAAATTTACAGCATCTGGTGAACCAGAAAACTTAGAAGGTATTATGAATTATACCATTACTAAACTGGTTCATGAATTTTATGGCAGTGACGAATTTTCCACTAGCTATAAACAAATCTCTAAAGCCACTGGTATGTTGGAGAATGTAAAACAGGAATATTATCGTAAAGTAGCATCACCCTACGAAGATATTGCTGAAGAGAAAAATGGTAAACTCTAATAAATAGTATTATGGCAATTACAATAACAGAACAAGCTGCTGAGCACATCAGTAGCTGTATAACTAAACGTGGTAAGGGTATAGGTTTACGCCTAGCTGTACGCACGACTGGTTGTTCTGGTATGGCATACGTTCTCGAATACGTAGATGAAGTTAATGAAGAAGATATTGTATTTGAACAGTATGATATTAATATTTTTGTTGATAAAAAAAGCTTTGCTTATCTTGATGGTACTGAACTTGATTTTGGAAAGGATGGATTAAATGAAGGAATTCAATTCAATAATCCAAATGTAGCCGATGAATGTGGTTGCGGTGAAAGTTTTAATGTTTAATTAATAATTAAATTAATTGGTTCGTCCTCTCTTAACTTTAATAAGTATTAAGGAATTAGGAGATAATTAATGATTACTGAACAAGAAAAAACTTATTACGTAGTGACTATAGACGGAAGACCAGTATCAACTGAGCGTCATGAATCACAGATGCTTGCTGAAATGGCAAAATCTAATCTTCCAGAAGATCAAAAATCCCTCGCCGAAATTACTCAAGTTGCCGAAAACGGCCAACAAGTTCTTCTAGGATAAGAACATGATTAAATCCGACATAGAAAAGTTGTTAGAAGATATGGAAGTTGTTGTTCGTGATTTACAGGATAATGCTCCTGATCGTGATGATAATTATGATGATGCAATCGATTTAATAACCACTTTGTCAGAACAATTGAGTATAATATATTTAACTGAATAATCAATAAACGTTTTAAAAATGGAAGATATCATTAAATACAGTACAATGTTAAATTCTCGTTGGGAGAAATTTATGTCAACTGGGTTCAATGCTCTTTACGTAGACGATATAAGAACATGTCCAGAAGATACCGATGAGTATAGATGGACTACCGCTAGAACTGGCTGGGAAGCTTTGGTTAAGCTTGAATTAATAGATTTCGAGCTTGTATCATTAGATCATGATATAGCATCGTTTATAGGTAACAAGGAAATTACTGGCGCAGATATAGCAATGTGGTTAGCAACAAGAAACCATAATGGATTATATGTACCACCTAAGATAGAAATCCATAGTGCTAATCCTGTGGGTTGTGAAAACATAGAAGCAATAGTTAAAAGATATTTAACAAAGTAAAGTTTGATTCAGTTTTCGTTTTATACTATAATAGTAAAAAGCGAGAGTATCTATGATAATAGAAAATGAATTAGTTATAGAAGCATTTGAACGTTTTAAAGAAACAAACTCAGTTTCATCTGAACCAGACGAAATAATTCTTACCAGTAAGAAAGTTCTTTTCAAAAAATTAATAAAGAATAAAAAGCTATATAAATTCAGAGAAGAATGTAAGAACGAATTTAATCGACGTGAAGTACAACGAAAACGCCGAGAAAGAATACTCACCGATCAAGTACCACCATTAATGTTTAAACTTGAATGTGCTTATGATTTAGCAAATTTCCTTCATTTAAAAATCCTAAGTAAAATTAAAGCAGGCGGTCAAGAACAAGAGATAGAAAACTATCTTAGAGATGCAGGCAGAACCATTGGTGCAAAGTTGTATGATCTTCCAGCAATTCAATCTGGCCTATATTCATTAGATGCTTTAACTAATATTGCATCTAAGCGCAAATTCACAGACAGAGCCACCACTAACACAAATGAGCATTTCTTTTCACTGTATGCAAACGCTGGACCACTTATACTACGAAAGGCAATGCTTCAAACAATGATGAAAGGTAAACCTAACTTTCAATTATCTGAATTTGTAAGAATAGTCTCGTATTTAAATCAAACAATTAAAACCACCAGATTAGAAAATGCAAGACTTCAACAGTACCATAGTTTTAATTCATTAATTAATGTTCAAGAATCATATGATAAAGCCATCGTTTCCAGACTGGTTAACTGTGGACATGATTACGATTCTGATATTCATATAAAATGGATGTTCGCCTGTCAGGAACATGGGTTTGATCTTAAAATAGAAGCAGGCAGACACTTTACTGGTATAATAGAATTAGAGGATGCAATAGAGGCATATCCAGAGATTAAAAATATAAAGAAATATTTACCAAAATCTTTGAAACCATATCGTGGCTAATTAATAAATAGCAATATGTCAAACAACAAAGATGCTCATTTAATAAAGATTTTATCAGAACTTGGTTTGAGGGATGAACCGGAATTGACTCCAGAACAGGAAGATCAGTTTCGGGCAGCTTATGACCCAGAATTTAAATTTCAGAAGGATTTAGAGCGTATTTTTAATTCAGATTCTAACGAGGAATAAACAAATGCCAGATATAACATATGATTACCAACCATCCGACGAAGTATATGTAATAGTTGATTGTGGTAAATCACATTCTGTATTACCAGCCAAAGTTATAAAGGTGGCTGTTGAAGTAGTGTCAACAAAAACAACTATCGAATACACTGTATCTACTTCACTTAGCAATTCAGAAATAGTGTCTGCTGACGATATTTACGCAACTAAAGAATCAGCTATTACAGCTTACACAGAACTTGTAGATTAATAAATGCCACTATCTGATTACATCGTTGATGTTACGCCTGACGGTTCACGTAAAGGTTTAATATTAAATCGTATTGACGAAAAACGTCAAAGTATTTCTGACGGTACGGTTAAAAATACAGTTGATATGACAGCAGCAGAAATTGCTGACAGTGATATTATTGAAACTGAAAAAGTTATATTTGCTGATACAAGTAGAATCGATGATGAGTTAGATGAAGATGATGACAGTGGTGTAGCCATGTCAGATCAATTAGGTGAGCTATTAGATGTAGTCAATAGTATTAATACTATCGATACAAATCAAGGCACTGGCCCATTCAATAGTGCACAACCAATGCAGCTAAAAAACATACCAGCAGATCGCGTATTAACTCATGTTGAAACTACCAGAAACTTTAGATTTAAATTTGGTTTTGGAGATAAAGTAGGTGAAAGAATTATTAATGGGGCTGATATTGAAACATATGATAAGTTAATCGATAAACTTAATGAAATTATATCTATAAATGGTTTAGATGGAACTGTTACATATGTAAGCTTGGATTATAAAACAGGCGAACATGGATTAGTATTTAAAAGTAACGTAACAGGCCAACCAGCCAACTTAACACCGATTGATGATAGTCCACCTACAGTAGCAATTGTTAGTGAAGCAACGGTTCAAATTATATTTGATTATGATTATTCTATTGATGGAGAAAATGACTATTCAAATACTTCAGTATCAACAACAGTTGATGGTGATAATGCAGAAATTTATATACCACTTCCTGCAATTGATGATAGATCCATTTTAACAAAATTAGATTCCACCAAAACATATTCATTTACATTCGAACGTTTAAATTCTGCAACCAATGGAGTTAAGGGACTTGAAGGTAATCAAAGAGCGAAGGTAATTAGAGTGACTGGTGATAATGTTACTAGACTAGATACTCTTATTGAAGAAATAAACACAGTGTTGGATGGTACTGCAACAATAGAATTTGGAAAGAAGATTCCAAATTATGGATTATTAATATTAAAAAGTGTTGACACAGAAATACTTGGACTGTCCGTATCAGTGGCAGATCTGTTTCATGAAATAGGAATACCATTTGAATTGTATAGTCCGATATCAGGCGGTGAAAATTTACTTCAAGTATTAAAATTTACTTGGAGATATGATCAACGAGAGTGGACTCGTGTAATACCTTATGAATGGTTAGAATATAGGCTTGGAGTTGGAACTGAGGAACGTGGTCAACTTACTGCTAGTGGAGTTGAATCATCTGGCGTTATAGTCGCAGAGGGCGAATCAGAACCTGCTGATACACCAGACGTGGCAGCGTTCGGTACTAATCAAACTATTAGCTTAGATTCTGGTGGAACATTCACAGGTAATACTACCGTAGGCAAAACAGATGATGGTTTTGATAGAACATCAATTGGCGTTGGTTTAATTTAATTCAAGCTTCACTAGGCTAAATCTATAAATATCTATTATAATTATTAATTAAAATGTGAGATTTGCTAGTGGATTTAAATGACATGTCACCGGAGCGTAAGGAAATGCTTCAAAAATTGTCCGATCTATCTCAAGAAGATCTTAAAGGTCTTTTGAAGATAGTCGAACGCCATCCTGACATACTACAAATTGTTAAAAAGAACGAAGCTTTTGGAATTGTAGCAGCATGGATGAAAAACGGTGCCATATGGATCACCGTGGTTGTTGGTGCATATTATCTTGGCATCGAAAAACTAGGCGCATTTTTAACTGGATTAATGTAATGGGAATGTCTGAGTCGAAGCGGTTAGTATGGAAAATCACGCACAATGTTTTAGCACTAGTATTTTTAGTGATATTTGGTTTTTATTTCTACGAAAGTAAAATACTAACGTTTAATTCATATACTGATATAGTTTCTATTGTTCCAACAAAGAATGAATTTGAAGGTGAAGAAGATATTGAATTTTATATCTTCATGACTGATGAAGATGGTACTGATGAACACAAGGATAAAGATTTAACTGTTATAGAATCATTACGCTGTGATGCTGGAAGTACATCAGGGTTTGAAGTAATATCATCTCAGAATGTAACAATCGAAACTGATCTATTAATAGAATCAGAAGATGCACGAACAATTATATCCAAAGGTAAGGATGTAATGTCCTACTCTCAAATATCAAGCACATTACGCCAGCTAGCAAAAAGCCTAGCAAATTCGGATACTGTTATATACAAAGGATCACTTCCTAATACAACATCAGAATGTTTAATTGAATATGAATTTATAACATTCACCGAAAGATTTGGTCTAGAAAAAACATTATCTCTGCAAAGCTATCCATTCGATTATGTCTGGTATTACTCTCCATTTGATGACTAATTAATTCATTCCATTAAGGCATATATTAAAGTAGTCAGTTTCTAAGATTTACAATCCCTTATTATACTATATAGTAGGTATAATAGTATTTAAATTAAGGGGATATTTTCCATCATGGAACAAATTGATTACCAGAAACACATAAGACACGCACATATTTTACGAGCTGAAATGGTTAGAAATTTTTTTAAAGATCGACGCGATAAAAAAATGGCATATAAACAGCTAAAGTTTTTATCCAATCAACAATTATTTGATATCGGCATAGATCCTCATTTGCTTAATAAGGGACCAAAGTATTTTCCGTGGAAAGCTAAATAATTTTAGATTAAGGTATTTTGGAATGTAAAACCATGATATAATTATTTCTCATTAATTAATAATTATATCATGGAACAATTTGCATCATATTTAGACAGTATGGGCTTAGGGGAGATGTCAGCCTCTCTCATTGGCCTTGCAGCATTATCTACTGCATTTCATTTTATTTGGGGTTTCATAGCACCAGTACTGAATGGTTTTCAAAAATCTCTTTACAATATGATTGTAAGAGAACTTGAAGTCTATGTTGCAGATCCTGATTATAATAAAATTAATATCTGGATTGAACAAAATCAACAGTATACTAGATTTCAACGCACCTATAAAATAATAACACCTCGTGGTGAAACTGAAACTGCTCATGATGATTATGAAACATCAGTTACTAAAGAAAAGAAAGTTAATAAGTTAGTTGCAGGCTACGGTACTATATGGATGTTCCATCCAAAATATAAACTAATGTCTATATCAAGACAGAAAATTGAAAACAAGCAAGTCTATGCACAGACAGAATCACTGTACGTTAGATTCTTTTCTTTTTCAGCATTAAATATTCTTAAATTTTTCAGCGCAATTTCTCATTTAGAAGATGATGATGGCCCGTTTGTCTATGATACATCAGATTCATATTCACAATGGTGGCGCAATTTGGGAATGCCTAAGAAGGTATATCCACCAGTGGGTGAGCAAGCCAATTATTTTTTAAATGATATTAAAAACTTTTTGGAGAAGAAGGAACTATATAAGAAAAGAAATGTTCCATTCAAAAGAGGTTATTTATTGTATGGAGAGCCGGGTACTGGGAAGACTTCAATTATTTCACATCTCTCCTACAAACATAGTTTGAATTTGTATTCTTTAAAAGCAGAATCAATTTCTAATTTTTCTCAATTGATGCACCAGATAAAACCAAACTCTATAATTGTAATTGAAGATATAGATTTTACATCTATCGGAAAGAAACGAAGGGGTGCTGGCAATAAAAAATCAGAGACAGCCGAAGAACCAAAAAAGAAAGATGAATCAACAATGCAACAATTTTTAAATGTACTTGATGGTATTATTGATTTCAATGGATGTATTGTTGTAGCTACTACAAATAAAAATCCAGATGATTTGGATGGTGCATTAATTCGACCCGGCAGATTAGATCAAAAAATTCACATTGGAAGATTAAATCATGATTCACAAGTAAATCACATAAACCATTTCTATGAATCTGAGATATCTCCCGCAGATATACCAACACAGGAACCTAGAACATTTGCAGAATTACAGCATTTATGTTTAGCTCACATAGAATCAATAGATGATTTGGTGGAGAATTTGAAATGAAAGAACAGCACATAAACATACCAGAAGAAATGAAAAAACATTTAGATGAAAAATATTCATCACACATTCCTGTAGGATGGAAATCATTGGTTGAAGAATTACATACAGAATTAGTTGCTGTGGATGAAGATTATAAACTAACATTAATTAAAGAAAAATTTGGTGTATTAGTAATATATGTTGAATATATAAAAAATAAAAATCCATTAAAAACTGCTATAGATGTAATGCGCCGATACGAACAAAAATCATCAACTGTGTGTATGGAATGTTCAAGCACTGATGGTATTTGGGGTATAAAATCAAAGGATGTTAATTGGTTAGTAGTAAATTGTCTTAAATGTCAATCAGATACGTTCAAAGACAATAGAGATACGGAAATATATAATCGAATAACAGGAGCTACTTAAATGAAAAAGAATAACGTTAGTCCGATTGATCCTAGTATTAAAGTGGTTAAAAATCTTAAAGATCATCCACCAAAGCCTCCTAAGCGACCATCATGGGATCAAACATATATTAGTATGTGCTACACCATAGCTGCAAAATCGCACGATCCTCGTACTAAGATTGGTTCTGTGGTTGTTGGTAAAGACATGACAATTAAAACAATTGGCTATAATGGCTTTCCTAGAGGCGTAAGCGCAAGGCCAGAGATATTAGAATCTCCAGAAAAATATAAATGGATGATTCATGCAGAAGTTAATGCAATGTCGAATGCTGGACGAAATGGAATGTCATTAATCGATGCATCTATATACGTTAATTTAACACCATGTAATACTTGCGCTGGTATAATTATTCAACATGGAATCACTGAAGTAATTGTTCATAAAAATGGTCAATCACTTTACGAAACTAGTTCTGGAAAAGACGGAAGTTATTGGGAAGAAAGTTTTATATGTACCAAAAAAATGTTCAGAGAGGCTGGAATAAAATTAAGATACGTTGACTATTCTCCAAATCAATTAGATGCGTGGTTTAATTCTCAAAGTTTTAGAATTTGATTCTAAATAGAAGTATAGATTTTATTGAAGAAATAAAATTGTATACTTCGACTATCCTGTTGAGGTATAATATTCACTCAATTTGGAGAGCAGCCTAGATGTTATTAGAAGTCAATGATAGTACGTTTGAGACAGAAGTTTTGAATAGTAAAGGGATTGTAGTTGTAGATTATTATTCTAACTCTTGCGCACCATGCAAACGATTGATGCCTAAATTGGAAAATGTTAGTGGAAGTATTACTTCTGGAAAAATTGTTAAAGTGGATGTTGAACATAATTTTGAAGCATCGATGCGGAATAAAGTTAAAACAATACCAACTCTTATCGTTTATAAGAATGGTGAGGTTGTAGGCGACCATCGTGGATGCAGTCAATTGTCAGAATCTGAGATAAAAAATCTCCTAGAACAATAATTTGATCGCCATAAATATTAATTATGGCAGAAAAAACAGAACGTAAACTAGGCGATTTAACTTCCGACGCTCTCAGAGCCGCTAGATTGGATAGGTTAGCAACAGCATATACTGCTGTGACTGGCAAACCATGCAATTGTGCTAATAACAAAAAGGCTCTAAATAACATACACGATAAGTTAAGAGAGGCGATGATCAATGGCAAAGGAAGAAAAAACGGCTGAACAAAAGGCTATCGAGAAATTAATTGCTCGCAATGATAAATTAGAAAAGGTTGTAACTCAGCTTCTCGCCCAAAACAAAAGTCTCCTAAATACCTGCAATAAACTCCAACGTGAAACTAAACGATTGGATTCTAATCAAAAACAATCTACTGCAAAATTAACACGCGCACTGGATAGTTTAACTGGTAGGTATTAATATGTACGCAATGGTAACTAAAATAATAATGTCTCAACTAGGACCGATTCTTAAAGTTGTCGGAACTAGATGGCGCGAATTATTAATTGTTGCATTGATGGTTATTGTTGTTTATCAAAACATTTCAAACACTCGCTGGGTATTCTGGGCTGATACTATTCCATATCTACAGGCAGAAATTGTAGATGCCGAACTCAAAGTAGATCTTGCACTCCAAGCAAACAGTACATTACGAGAATCTATCGAAAAAACTAACGATCAAATAACGGGATGGCGTATACTATCAAAAAGTCTAGAAAAGCAATCTGATTTATTGCAGATGGATTTAATTGTAGCTCGTATCAACACAGATACTACAGTTAGAGAAGTTATACGTGAAGATACTCCTACTTCGTGTTCAGCAGCATTTGAATATTTAAGAGATGCAATTCCAGAACTTAATTATACAGATGATCTAATCGATGGAGATTTGTTCGAATGAAATTAATTTTTGTACTATTATTAATTACTCCAATTCTCACAGGATGTGGTGTGTTTGGTAAGCAGCGTATCGTAACTGAAACAATAGAAGTCAAGGTTCCCGTACTATATTCACCTAAACCACCAGTTATCGTGCGACCAGTGCTAGCAATCCATGAGATGACAGAAGCTCAGAAGAAAGATGCTGGTACTATAGCTCAATATTATAAAGCTACTATAATCCAACTTCTAGGATATTCTAAGGAATTGGAAGATGCACTTAATGATTATCAGTTAATAAGTGAAGCTTTAGAAGAAAAGGCTAACGAAGCAACTCCTATTCTGGAGTAAAATCCCTTAAATTAATATTTTTTAGCACAATGATGTTTATCTATACTAAATAGATGTATCATTTGCTGGAAAAGATTAATGTCGATACTGAAAGAATTGAACGAGCGGAAAAACGATACGGAAATTCCTTTAATGGAATGTATTGATGATGCTGTGGCTGAAATTCTTGGCGAAGCTAAAAACAGTGCTCGATTTAATAAATTTTTCAATTCAAATAGAGAGCTTGTTCAGAATGCTTCGGTTATAGCATTGAGTGATTTTAACAAGTTTAATAAAAATACACGAAAAACCGTAACGCTTCATGCTAAAGATGGACACGAACGTAGGACTGTTTCTGGCATTGTTGATTCACTGGTTAAGAGTGGAGATTATCGAATCCAAAAATTGAAGTACCATATGGGCCGAAAAATGTGGATTCTTAAAAGAAAATAAAACCCTAAACCAAACTATTAAACAGTACAGGATATTAAATTATGAAAATCAATCAAATACGTAATCTAAAAGAAGAACGCGATCTTGAAAAAGATGACGCTGAACTCAGGAAAATTAATGCAAAGAACAAAGATAAAGACGACGAAAAAGAAACTGCTGGTGATGCAGCCAAACGTCGAAGCGAAGCTTTCCGCAAAAAAGTAGGAAAAGCTCAAGGTGAAGATGGTGATGGTACTGTCGGTTCTAAACAAAAGCCATTGTCTGCTAAAGCTAAAGCTACAAATGATAAGAAAAAGGCTGATGCTAAAAAGTCTAAAGACACTTATGATAGTCCTGAAGCAAAAGCACGTCGAGCTGCTGGTGCAGAAGATGGTGATTATCTAGAAAGAACTGCAAAACGTCGAGCAGCTAAAGCAGCTCATGTTGGTGATGAGAAAGATCCAGTTAAAGCTAAAGCTAAGCGTAAAGAGTTCGATGATAATGATCCATATACTCAAGGTCAACGAAAAGCTAGTAAAGATTATAGAGATGAAAAGACAGCTAAAAAGTCTGTAGCTAAAGCATCAGAAAAAGCTGAGCGTAAGCAAGAAAATAAAGCAGCGCATAAAAAATCTATGGATAAAATAGCAGCTAAAGAGCCAAATCGTGCTAGAGACATTAAGAAAGAGATGTCTGATCGAGATGAGACAACTGCAAAACGAAAGACTTTAAAGGTTAATCGTGACGAAAAGAAAGAAACAGCTAAATAATAGCTTTTAATTTCAATAATAACCAAAAATGCCCAGCTATATGTTGGGCATTCTGGGTATAAACTTAGCGAGAATAATATAATGGTTTCTAAAAAATTATTAGAAAGTGTCAAAAAAGAATCCCCAACTACAAATACGGGTGGATTTAAAGATTTCCTATTGTCTGAAACAAAAGACGATCTTAATTTAAGTCCAAAAGAAAAGAAAAAGCGTGATGCAGCTATAGAAAAATATAATAAGTCTAAAGCTAACAGAACCTATTCTAAAAAAGAAGCGGAACCGACTAAAGTATATTATGATCAAGATAAAATGGAAGAATCTGACTCTACTAAGCAAAAAACTAATGAAAGTGTAGTTACTGAAGGAAAAGGTGTCCGTACTGATTATGCTAAAGATTCAGATCTTGTTTCAGTATATAACAAAGCTAATGATAAAGAAGAAATAGCCGTTGATAAAAAAGAAGTTTTTACTCAAAAGGATAAAACTAAAACAAAAGCCAACAAAAATGATCATCAAGCTGCCGCTCGTGAGCGTGGTAAGCAAATCGATGCAATGTTAAAAGCAAAAGCTGCTAAAGCTAAATCAGATAATAAAGAAGCTGTTACCGAAGCAGAAGATTTCTTAGTTAAAGAACAAGCTGATATGATTAATCGATCAATCCACTATGCTGAAGTTTACCTGCATGAGCATGGTATTGCAGATCGACACTCAAGTGATTGGGATGATGTAGTTGCAGAAAAAGCCAAAGAGCGATTAGAAATAGTCATAGAATCTGGTTCTAATGCTGAAAAATGGGAAAAATGGAATGCACAGCGTGACGATTCTAAAGATAAGAAAAAAGTAGAAAAGAAAAAAGCAGAAAAGAAAGAAGATAAGCTAGAAGAAGCTGGTTGTGCTGATTGCGATGCTAAGCAAAAAGAAGATACTGATTTTACATTAGGTTGGAAATTACGCTCACAAGCTCGTGGTGCACCTCGTGATGTAGCGTCTGCATTAAACAAAAAAGCTGCTGATCATCAACAAAAATGGAATGATAAAAAAGCATCTATTAAATGCGATAAATGTAAGTAAAATTTGATATAAAATGTTATTAGAAGAAATTTTAGAAGAAGGGCAGGATTTCAAAACACTTAAAAAGAATAAAGTGGAACTGACACCTGAAGAACGTTCTGAAGTTTTAGCTAAAGATGGTGTTTGGGGTAACGACGAAGTTGCTGTTTGGAAATCTAAAAAGAAAGATGGATCTTTCGTTTATGTTACAAATTCTCATCGAGCATTTAATACCGCTCCATCACTTAAAGGTGCCATAGGAAAATTTCATTCCTTCATTAAGAGTACTGGCTAATGAGTATATTAAAAGAATTAACCACAATGTCTGAAGCCACTGATCTTACACAATTTCCTTCTGATGTTTATCATGAACTTGAAGAACACATTCATAAAGGCGCTAAAGACTTAGAACGAACCTATGCAAATGCATTGGAATTGGTCAAAGAAGCATTTAAAGTAGAACATGTAGAACTTCCAGATCCATCAATGAAAAAAGCATGGGATCAATTTACCCAATTGATTCATTATGCAACTGAAAAGCTTTTAAAGTTTCGAGGTATTGATGGTGATTGGCGAATGAGTTCTCATGCATTTCGAGAATCAACTGAATTTAATGATTATGAAGTTACTGTTACTAATAAAGGTATAAGCGAAAGCTACATTGTGCGTGATGAAGATATTCAATCTATTGTTGAAAGCACAACTGATGTAATGAGTAACTTGTATGATGTTTCTGTAGAGCAAGATGGTGATTCAGATGCACTTATATCATTTAGTAAGTGGAGTATCAAACAGCCAAAATCAATTAAGATTCAAAAAATCACTCCCTAAAATTAATTTTTTGTGTGATGTAGTTCCACATTATAATTAATTTCTCCTGTATTATTGCCGAATATACATCGGGAGCACCCACATGAACGATTATCAACAAACACTATATTCTGACTTGATGGCGCTGGTCGCTGGATCAAAGAAGAAAATGTTTTTCTTTAAAGATCACGAACGAGATGGAAACCATTATCGAGTTTTCAGCTATCACATGGGATCATATTCTGATTGGTTACTTCCATCTGCATTAGAATGCCGTGGCATCATGTTTCAAATGAATGGTGAAGAACCTATTGCATTAGCATCATTACCATTTCCTAAATTTTTTAACGTTTACGAGGCGTCCGACGATATAAATACTCTAGCAGAAGCATTAGTTAGAGATGGGAGATTATCAGAAGATGTATTCAACAGATTTAAAAAGAGAAATAAAAAATAAACTATTTTTTAAAAGCGGAATAATAAACAAATATATCTATACAGAAAAATTTTGGATTAAAAATAATTTAGTAGAGTTGCGAACTAATATATATGAAAAAACATCATTTATTCCATATGATGCTAGATTGGATGAACGATTATTTGTCATAATTAATGATGTTGATATATTACCTTTATGTCCAGTTTGTGAAAAAATGGTTAAATTTAAAAGATATGGTCTGGGATATTCAACTTATTGTTCAGTAAAATGTAGAGCAAACCATAGTGAATGGCAAATGGTAGTTAGGGATACAAATAAAAAACGATATGGTGTCGAATTTATTGCTCAATTACCACATGAACGAATTAAGCGAGGTATTGAGTTTAGATATAATGTGAAACACACTTTTGATTATTCTAATGCCCAGAAAAAAAGAAGAAAAACTTTAGTTAGAATATATGGAGAAGATTATAATTCTGGTTGGACAGAAGAAGCAATTAAAAAAAGAATTAATAATGGTAATATGGTTCCTTATGAACTTCGAGATGAATATTTAGAATATAAAAGACAAGTTGAATTGATTACTAGAAAACAGCCAATTAATACTTTAGAAAATCATGAATTGCGGGGAGTTATTGGCAAAGATGAAAATCCATATCATTTAGATCACGTAATTTCTATGTACGAAGGTTTTATGGAAGATGTACCACCCGAAATAATAGGTAATATTATAAATTTACGATTTATCCCAGCAGGAAAAAATATAACAAAGGGAAATAAATCAAATGGATCATTACAGGACTTAATAGAACGCTATGAAAAAAGAATTCGATGACTTAGTTGAAGCAAATGGATTAGAATCATTGTATGATTATTTTCCACATCTTAAACCATTAAATTGGAGTAAGTTTAAATGGGCAGAAAATAAAGCAGACGGAAGTATGATAGCCACATACTCTGATAATGGTCCTATGCGATTAAAATCAAAAACAGCATTAGAATCAATTATGGCTAAAGATGCAGAATCATATCTACAATTGCCAGAAAATGCTGATTTGGAAAGAGCAATGCGACATTATCATAATGCTGGATACACAATTGTTGGTGAGTGGTGCGATTCAACTAAGCCAGAATCTAGAATTGTATTGGCTTATGATAAACCACAATTAATAATTTTTGGTGTGCGAAGAAATAGTGATGGTCAAATCATTGATTATCGTCATGACGAAGGTTTGGTTGGTGATTGTTCTGATGAATACAAAAAACAGATGCGCGAAATACTGGTCTTGAATTCGGTTGAGCGAACACTAATTACCGATCCAGAAGAATTTAATAAATTAGCATTGAGTGAAACTGGTATCGAAGGATACGTTTACGTATTCGAAGATGATGTTCGCATGAAGCGAAAGACTGAATGGTATGTTACTCAACATCGATTAAAAGACACTGTTAAGAACGTGAACGCATTGTTCATGGCAGTGGTGGCAAACGCCAGTGATGATTTGAAAAGTATCTTTCATGATAATCCAGATGCGATTAATGTTATAGTCGCTATGGAGAATTTTGCTCAACCAATCATAGCTGATCTTATTTCATCAGTAGAATCATTCTATGAAATAAATAAAGATCTTGAGCGTAAGGACTATGCAATTAAAGCCAAAGCAGAAGTAGAAAGTTATGCGTTTGGTGCGGTGATGAACTTGTACTTAGATCGACCTGTCGATTACAAGCAAATCTTAGAGAAGAATGTTAAAACTATAACACCAGCATTTAAGTATGGTGTACTGGAAGAAACTGATGAATAACCGCAAAATATACAAAATTCAGTATATCTGTTCCCTTTGGACATTAGCGGCGATATTAATAATATCGCCGTTTTTGCATTTTTAACCGATATTTCTGAATTTTTGGTTCTAAAGTTAATAAATAACTCATAACAATCAAACTTTTTTTAGAGATTAAAATATGAGTTACAAAGAATTAAGTGCAATTAATAGTCGTGTATTAGCTGAAGCCACTGAGCGTGGAACTGCTAACGATTTTTGGTTGGTACTTGATTGTCGCGATTCTGTTGATTATAAAGAGTATGTTCATCGAACTAATGCTCAAGGATTAATTAATACCATAACTAAGCTCTATAAGAATATAAAAACCCGCAAATGCCTAGATACTATCGCAATCTTTAATAAAGATGATAAATCTAAAGCTGAACGAGAAGCCAAACGACGAGCCAAACTTATGAAAAATGAACTTGAAGAAAAAGCTTCTAAAGAAGCAGAAACTGTAACCGAAGATGCTGGAAGCCCACACTCTAATTGTACTTGTGGTGAGTACAAACGCGAAGAACTTGTAAAGTCTAGAGAAGAAAAGGAACAAGGAAATCTAGAAGCCTCAGAAAAACATGTAAAGAATTCTACAATGGGTCAATGCGCTTCGTGTGAAGAAATAGAAAAAAAGAAAAATAACGAACCATCACCAAAGGCAAAAACATTGAAAGATACTGAAAGCAAAATTAATAAAGTTACGGAAGATACTTCATGTCAGAGCTGCTTGGCACATAACAAGAGCCACACACGTTTAGAAAAATTAAATCGAACTAAGGCTCAATCACTTAGTAAGCAACGACATGAGCTTGCTAAGCCAACTGCTAATCTCGCCGATTATCACGCTAAAGAAGCGAAAAAGCCTTGTGCTAAATGTGTTAAGGAAAGTAAAACAGTAAATGAGCATTACTATGCTGATCATTCGACTAATAATGTATTGAAAACCGTAAATAAAGTAGCAGGTAATTTCAATGGTGATATTAAACCATCACCAAAATACGATACTGTGTATGGTATGAAAGATAAAGAATCTAGAATTTATCAACCATCTGAGCAAGATGCACTTGATAACGAAGATGAAGTTAAACTTAAAATACCACCAGCACTTAAAAAGCAATTAAAAGAAAGTGCTGCTGATGCAAGAAAAACTGCTGAAGAATTAATCAGTACAAAAACTGATGATAAAGTTTTCTATACTGATCTTGCAAATGCTTTTGATGATCTACGTGGAATGCTTGAGAAGGGAACTGTTTCTGGTCTTAAAGAAGCACAAACCTTTATGACTACTCTTATGGGACCAATGTTATATCGTATACCTAGTGATGTTGCTATATTCATTGCTCAAGGTGGTGAATCTCGTTCATTGCGTTCATATGTTAATAGCATTACGGTTCCAAAAATTGGTTATAACGTTAACGGTGAATTGGATAAGTTGTAATGAGTTTCAAACAGTGGCTAATAGAAGGTGGTGAAGGATCGGGAAGACCTGATGATGGCAAGCGCCCTAAAAAAAGTTTATGGTTTGGTGCACCAGCACATTGGTTTTCTGATATTAAAAATTCACATGGTGCGGATAATTTTGATGTAGTTAATTCTTCTGGTCAAGCCGTCACATTAAGTGGTGGTGAAGAAGAAGAATTTTCACAAGATTTATACGCAGTAGATAAAGAGCATTCGCAGTGTTTTGGTGCTTGGCGTCCAGCATACAAAAAGGGAATTACCTTTGAAAAACCCCGCCCATTAAAGTTGGTTAAAAAACGTCGAAAAAATTAAAAATTAAATAACATATTAATTGTGTTTATTTGTATCACTCGCTGTATACTGCCTTTCGCTACTGGAGAAAACCAGATATGAAAGTTAAGAAAATTAAAGATTCATTGTATCGAATAACAAACGATCAGGGAATGGTTATAGACGTGACTCACGGCCCTGTAATGATTTCTGAAAAAATGGAATTTCAAGAAGTGTGGGCTATCTACGTCGCACTAGCGCCAGATGAGCGCGGATCAGTTTATATCACCCACACTGACACCCAAGAACAAGCTCTGCTAATAGCAGAAACCCTTGATGACGACGATATCCCCTTTGGATGGTCTATCGGTAGGGAAGATATTTCCGATCCCGTAGAGAGTGGCCCAGAGGCTATTCTGAGAGTAACATCTAATTTAATGGAGAAGATGGAAGCCAGCCCAAATGCTGCTATGAAGAACAGTCTATATTACATGGGCTATCAACAAGCATTGAGTGAAGTAGTTGGTGAAATTAACGAAGATTGATCAGAAAGTGGGACACAGTTTTAATAAAAATTAATTAATTAAAGATATAATTAATTTTCAATGAGAGTATAATAATGACAAGAACTGCAAACGATTTTTCACTTAACGAATGGCTTAAATTACGAGTTGCTTTACTTGGTGCTGTAATGACCAATGAAGATACTGATTTAACAGTCCGTGATTTAGCCAAGCGACTAAAAGTACCACAATCAATAATTCTTGATTTAGCCGAAGATCAACCCGGCCTCGACATTACAATAGGTTATAATTGCGGTGGTGGACATTTTCTTGAAAAGAATTTGGCTGATTACATGATTGAGTTTAACGATCCAGATAATGATTATTTGGTTGATGATTTTGATGAAACTGGTAAAAAGAAAATTCAGTTTATTATTGATCATATGAATTTTAAAAATTACGCAAAAGTAGAAATTTAATTTAAGGAACATATAATGAAAATTACAAAAGATGGTACTGTTGAACTAGAAGATGTAATTGAAGATATTCGAATGCATAGAGCACCAGTCACTCCTGATCGTACATGGAATGAAGGTTATAATGCAGCTCTAGATGATTTATGCCATGTACTTTCTCGTGACCTAACTCGTGTTGCTGCTATTAAAAAACTATTAGAAGCACCACCTCCAGAGGAAATGCCTGAATTACCAAAAGCAGAGCAGACACCTCCAACCGCAGCAGCGAAAAAAGTAGCAACTAAGAAAAAACCCGCTGCAAAGAAAACTGCTAAGAAGCCAACAACAAAAAAGAAGGCTACTACTAAAAAATCATGATGGGTGATTTAATACGATATATTAATGTGTATGGAGATATATTCAAAGCACAGTTATATATCAATAGGCACGATAGTACAGATCGTGTATTAACCCATGAAAACGGTTATATGATTACAGTTGAATCTTATCCAATACCAGAGCTTGTAGATCCATATTGTGCTGATTGGACAGTTATATTTCAATTAGCTAAAATGGATTACACAATAAAGACCATGCAGAGGAAATAAAATGCCAAAGTCAAAAATAGCAATATCTAAACAATCATTTAATACAATTCGAGTTAAACATAAAATTGGAACTCGGTCTAGCACTCAAGGTGCATTGCAACTGTCCACACAAGCACTATTGGATATTGTTAATGGCAATGGTCGTAAACGTGATAAAAGTAAAGCTATGAAAGTTTTACATATGAGAAACGCCTCTCCCACATAAGGAATAATCATGAGTTTTGAAAATATACCATTGTATTTTTCTTATATAGTAGTAGGATTATGTAGTATGGCATTCGGATATGTTTTATATGCTATTCAAATGCATAATGCCCTAAAGTTATCAAGAGAGCGTGATGATGAATCTCCCGAAGAACTTGCTAATGATTGGGCATTAGATTATAAACCGTGGGAAGAAAATTTAACTCCACAACAATATGCTGAATATGGTTTTGTTGCTGGATATAACAGAGCAAGGGATAAATTCCAGCCGCCCTCAGAATCTCGATCTGCTAAAGAGCAAGAGGGATAATGTCAACCGTAGTCGTTCGGGGTGTAGATGAAAAGTTTGCACCAAATGACTTAACTCTTGGTGACACCCAACAGTTAATTTCTAATGATTATCTCAATCTGTATAGCATGTTCATAACAACCGGCACCGGCACACATACCAAGTATGGATTCTTTGACCAACTGACAATCGAGCGCATGTCTTCTCTTATACAAGATGGTGGCATATCTGAAATTTTGTTTCGTTTTTATTATTTTGAAGCACAATCAGATAATCATGTATCTTCTGGAGTTTCTTTAACACCACCAAAACCAAAAAATGAATACGATATAAGATATAATATCGAAATCAATGAAATCAATGAAATTAATCGTAGTTTTGGAGCATTGACAATTTCTGCAATTCCAGTAAAAAACAAATTAACTTACAGAAAACATGGAGTAACTATAGTAAATAATTTAGATGTATTTCCACATTCAAGTTATAATAACGTCGCTCTCGAATATTACAGCGAGCAAATCATAAAATTTATTTACTGTATAATAGGGGAAGTGTTTACAGATCTTATAAAACATAAAAACGAATCATTTAATTTGGCATTAGATCCATTGGATAATATTTAATAATTAATCCATCACCTTCGCACCAGCTCTCCACTGTTTACAGCTCCAATAATTTGCTTTCCAACGAGGGCCGGGATCTTCGCAGTTGTGTCGTGCACGATAAGCCTTTCGACGTTTAGGATCATCCCGTTTGATTTCCATGTCAGGATCACCAAAACGAACACAAACAATATTACCTTTATCGTTTTTTACATAAACCTTGAATTTTTTATTTCCACCAGTATCTCTAGTTGGTTTGCCAAGCGTGACTTTTTTGCCTTGATATTCAACTTCTTCAAGAATTTCACCTTCACACAGAATTTTTAATTCTATATCATCTTGCATTAATTCTTCAATTTTCATATAATAATCTCTAACACTTAATTATTTATACTCACCGTTTGTGTGAGAGACATAAATAATAATACCAATCTGACTTTAAGAATTAACAAGTGAGCTAGTCAGAATCACTTTACAATTTGGAGAAACCTAATGGTGTTCAATCAAAAACTAGTAGTGTGCATTAAAAACAACGGAAAAATACTTCGCGAAGATGGTGATAAAATATACCTTCCATATGGATGTGAATATTCACTTTTAATTAAAAATCTTAACAACAAACGAGCTATCGTTAATATTACTCTTGATGGTAATAATGTATGTGATGGTGGAATTATCGTCAAAGCAAATCAATCAATCGATATAGAACGATTTGTTAAAGACAATGATTATGGCAATCGTTTCCGATTCATAGAACGTACTGGATCAATCGAAGAAACTCGTGGGATTGGCGTTGAAGATGGTATTGTTCGTGTCGAGTATCAATTCGAAAAAGAAGTAATACGAAATCCAATAATGTTTCCTATGTGGGAATATAAACCAGATGGAAATAATCAGATTTATGGCCCAACTGAATGGAATAAAGGTACTGAATTTAATCCTGAGCAATTTAAACCTACGGTAACATCAAATAATTTTCTAAGAAGTCAGAGCGTTGGTAGCACACCTGACATGGTATCCACAATGTCAGTCAATGCTAATCTTTCAGCTTCTTCAGCAACAACTTCAGATGTGGTAACTCCACAAGGTATGGATGAGCCAGAAAGTGAAAATGGTATAACGGTGCCGGGTTCTATATCAGATCAAAAATTTATAACAGTTTCTGGCTTTCCAGTAGAAGAAGAAACTCATGTAATTGTTATGAAATTACTTGGACAAACCGCAGATAATCAACCAGTTAAACGTGTACAAAAATCACGAGAAAAAAAGGTTTGTGTTACATGTAAGAAGAAAAACAAGCCATCTGCTAACTTTTGTTCACATTGTTCTACAAACTTAGCAGTGATTTAAGACCATACCCTCCCTGTGATTGATAAATAGGTTAATTGCAGGGAGGTTTATGTGAGTAAACTAAACGAAAAAATTAAAGGCATCTTCAATGCGACACTAATCTTTAGGTTAGTATTGAGTCTCGTATTAATAATTTTAATATTAATTGCAGATGTTAGTAGAGTAGAAGGTACTGATGTACCAAAATATGAACGAAAGAATTTTGGTAGTAGTTGGGCTGATGTTGATAGAGATTGTCAAAATACAAGACAAGAAGAATTGATTAATCAATCGACCAGTCCGGTTTATTATGCAGATGATAAAGAATGTCGAGTAGTAAGAGGTCGTTGGATTTCAATATTCACGGATGATATTTTAACTGATGCAAGTACTGTAGATATTGATCATATTTTTTCTTTGAAAGACAGTTGGTTGAACGGCTCACATGAATGGACTCCAGAAAAACGTAAAGAATTTGCGAACGATCCAATTAATTTAGCAGCAGTCGAAGCTTCATTAAATCGAGCTAAGGGTGCAAAGAATCCAACTCAATGGCTACCTCCCAAAAATAAGTGTGCATTTGTCCTACGATACCTGCGTATTGGATTAACCTATAAAGTAGATTTCCCACCAGAATATAAGGCAGAATTAGACCAATTACGTACTGAATTGTGTGACAAGTAACTTTATTTTTTAATCTCATTGCATTATAATGGGATTATGAATGACAAAATACTATTTTTAGACTTTGATGGTGTAATCACCAACGACGCCAGCCTAATGGAATATTCCGCTCGCGCTAAAAAAGAAGACGTATCGATGATACTTTCTCGTGGCTGTGTAGCTATGATCGAAATCATCATGATACAGACTGGTTGTGATGTTGTCTTTAGCACGAACTGGCGACATGAACATTCGGATGATCAACTATACGAATTCTTAGTAGAAGCTGGTATGACACTTCCAAGAGAAAGATTTATCGATAGAACTCTAAGGCGCTCAATGTCATCAAGTCATCACGGTATAGAAATAAAAGAATATTATGACAGTCACTATGTTGGTTCGTTTGCCATCCTTGATGATGAAGATCAGGGATTATCGCATTACTTCAAAGAATACGATTCAAATGGTACTAACATAGATGAAGCCAAATGGATTCGTACAAACACCAATAGTGGATTGCTGAAATATCAAATGTTTGCAGCGATTGCTATCTTAGGCAGAACTCCAGAAGCACAAGCTGCTCACGATGAATACCAAAAAGATTTAGAATTACTAACTAATGTGATGTTTTAACAGGATATTAAATTTATATGAATGAATTGTATTTCTTTGCATGGTGCTTTGCTTTATTGACTATAATATTTTTTATTAAATTATATGATTCTGTTAATAAAAGTATAAAAAATACCAGCGAAATTTGTGCATTATTGTTAATATGTATAATATTAACAATAATAACAACACTACTGATTTTTTAATATAAATATATGTGAGTGCTTCTTAGAAGGCTCACAATTTAATTTAACTTGCTTAATAGGAGAAATATTATGAAAAACACTAACACAGATCCCCTGAATTCAGTTTTTGATCACATCTTTGGAAAAACCGTTGGTTTTGACGATTTTGAAAATATGTTCAAAACTGTATCCAGAACCGTCGATAATGCTGGGAAGATTTCATCTTTTCCATTTTACGACATTTATCGTATAGATAAGAAAGCTTTTATAGAATTAGCTTTGGCTGGTTACACGAAAGATGATTTAACGGTATCGACATTCAATAATAAATTAACGATTGCAACCAAACCAGATATGAAAACATTTAACGACGATTCAACTGGTGAAGATCCAACTCGTTCATATCGGCACCGTGGAATATCCAAAAAGAAATTTGAGAAGATTTTTACAATAGCACCTGATATGACTATCGAAAAGGTGGATTTTGTAGATGGTCTTTTGCGAATTGAAATTATGGATAACACAGAAGAACCAAAAAAGCAGGAAATCAATATTAATTAATTCTGTGATTTTAATAACTATTAGGGAAGCAATATGCTTCCCTTTTAGGTTTTAATAGGATATACTCTGAACATGAAAACAAAAAAATCAATAAATGATCACATTGGAATAATTGTATCTTGTGCTTGCATTATTCATTGCTTGGCAGTACCATTTTTTCTCATATTGGGGTCAATAGCATTTCACTCAGTATTTTTTGCATTGGCTTTAATAATTTCAGGTCATGCCATTTACCACGCCTACAAACATCACTGTAAACACATTGTTTTGTTTTTTGGAATTGCTGGTATTTTATTATTAGGAACCGATTTAGCAATTGAATTTTTTAGTCATGCAGGACATGCACACGGCATCACTCATGTAGATGCTCCAAATTTCAGTCCACATGCTGAATCACACGAAGAAAATCCCATTTTTGCTATTCTTGGTGGAACATTATTAATTTCATTTCATTTATTAAATCTATTTTCTCGTAAAAAACAAGATTGTTGTGCGTAATGAATTTAATCATTCAAGACAAACTTGAACTGTGTGATTATGTAGCTCGACCTATATGGGTTGTTTTTATTAATTCTGAAACAAAATACATCAATCCACATCAGGTATATATCGGATTAAATCGCTCCCCCAAAAATAAAACTGACCATATGGTTAGTTTCTACTGGCATCCAACTACAGCAGCCACAGGCGGCATTATTTCAGTAAGTGATGGCACTACAGTATGTCTAGCTGAAAGCCCCACAGAAGTCCTGAGACTGTCTCCAGTCGTGGAATTTCTATCAATTGCTCGCAAAGTATTTAAGCAGACGGTAGAGTATCGAAATAAGCATGATTTAGATCTTAATCTTTTCGTTGATGTAGAAACAACAACAGAAAAGGATGATTCAGAAGACTACGATTCGGACATTATATACGATTAATTGCTAAATACTATATTAGGATTTAGCAATTATGAAACATTTACTGTTATTATTGGTTCTCTCACTAGTACCAATATCTGCGCATTCAAACAAAGACAATGATCATGAGCTTGTCTTTGGCTTATATTCGTCTGAAAAACCATCTTGGTTAATTAAAAAATACACTCCAATCATAGAATTATTAGAACGTAGGCTCAGAGAAGATACGGGCGTTGATTATACAATCGAAATTAAAATAACTAAAACCTACAGCGAAGCATTGGAAGCATTCGTCAAGGGTGATTTTGATTTAGTTCGCTTTGGCCCAGTTAGTTATGTTCAAGCCAAACAAAAAAATCCTGATATTTCAATAGCAGCAGTTGAGCTAACTAGAGATGTTAAAGAATATTACGGCATAATCATAGTTAATGAAAATTCTACCATTAAAGATATTGCAGATATTGAAGGTAAGTCATTTGCTTTTGGTGATGAAGCATCATCAGTCGGACGATATCTATCACAACAATTTTTACGCAAAAATGGCATCAGTGGTTCTGATTTGAGTGATATAACTTATCTTGGAAGATATGATTTAGTTGGTAATTCTATAGGCAATGAAGAATATGAAGTGGGTGCGATAACCGAGGCTGTATTTAAGAGTTTGATCGAGCGAGGTGTTGAAATTAAAGAATTGACGCGATTTCCAAGTATAGCAAGACCGTGGATTTTTGGTGCCTATGTAAATCCAGAAGTAAAAAATTCAATTCAAATGTCTTTATTAGAAGTTAAAGATCATAAAAGTTTATCGTTATTAAATATTAATGGATTTGCGAAAGGAAATGAAGATGAATATACGCAAATTAAATCAGCAATAGAAAATATTTATCTATTTGAAGACGATTAAAGTGTGACCCAGTTTGCTTAATTGTTTTTTATGGAGTAAGATATCAACCATAAAATTAAGAGAAAAATAATAATGCCAGATAATAAAGATAATAAAGATAATTACTATCAATCCTCTCAAGAATCAATCACCGATCTAATCGAACGAGTCAATAATACTGATATAGAAATAGAACAATTAATAGATTCTATAACATCTGAAAAAAATTCAGATGAAATAGTAGAGTAAAATTAATGTTAAATAAAATATTTTATACTAAAATGATAGTATTACTCTTATTAATGGTAGCATTTCTTTATTCAACTGCTTTAGAACTTTGGCCTCCAGCGGCTTTAGCACAGGCAACATATTTAAATAATTCAGTGGAACCAAATTGTATAGCTTCCAGAGATTTACCAGTCAAACAAATGATTGTGTATGAAACAAGTGGAACTATTGGTGAGGGTAGCGTATTTTTAGTTGCTGATGGCATATGGGTTTCCGCTGATCATGTTTCTCCAAAAGATGATACAACAAACGTAATTATAAATTCAGAAGGTGAAGAAGAACTTCTATTTGTTGTAGCACGATATGAAGATTTGGATATAATGGTATTAGAGGGAAATTCTACTGGACTAACTCCCATACCAATTTTACATGAAGGTTCGTTTGATTTCTTTACACCAGTATGGAATGTAGGATATCCATCAGAAAATAAAGGTGAATTGTTTATAACTGAAGGTACAGTAATCGGCCACGGCAATAATAAATTATTTACAGATGCAAGAGTAATGGGTGGAATGTCTGGTGGATTATCATTCGTGTGTGATGAATATAATAAGCCTGCTGCTATTGGCACAATTTCATCATACGTCTACGAGCAGCATGAGTTATCATCTAAGGTGGTTTCTGGTATTGAGATTGTTGAACTTGCTATAGTGAACACTGGTGAGAGTTTTATCACACCTACATCATTTGTGTATTCAACAGTAGAAGAACTCAAAAACGATACTTTAATATCGAATAGATCACATTAATTTAATGCCATTTTGCTATAATATAGCAATGAAATATCCAGAATGGTTAGAAGCCGATATAAACGATACCGTTGAAATCCTCAACGATGATGATCAATTAGTCGTAGCAGATGTTGTAGCTAAGCATTACGGATGGTATCAATCCAATGATCCTCCCTATACACATCATTATGAAGATGATCTACGTATTAAAGTGCGTAATCACGATGGTGCATTTTGGTCAACAATTTCCAGAGTCAATAAAATAGTGATAACGGCTGATGATTCTTTTGAAGCCATATGCATAACAGATGGTCTGTCAGCTATCTAATAATTGACACATCCAAAGACTAAATATAATTATTAGTCTTTGGGATTTAACAATGGAACCAGTAATAACGGATGATAAATCCGGTAAAGTACCCCTCGCACAAATAAATGATAAAGTTTGCCATATAGTTGATGAGCGTTTATATAATGGGCAACAATTAACTGATGTTGTTGGTGGATTGGGCATAGAAGTTAATGGCTACAATTATTATTTTTATCTTCAAGATGTGATTAATTTTTGCTTATCGGTTTCAGGTAGTATATAATTGTTGGATGTTAAAATTATTCAAGAAATTATTTGGATTTAAAAAACCAAAATTCTCAATAGGTCATCACGTAACTTATTATAATTTTCATAGTCATTGTCGCGCCCCAAACAATAATTCATGTTTTGGCCCAGTACAAAGCAACGAAAATCTTCTATACTCATTTGAGTGTGAGGAATGTGGGATGATTAGAGAAAACATCCCAGAACGTAAATTAGGCAACAATTCAATCGTCAGCTCTAAAAATATAGCCCGACAGCTTTTCGATGATGTAATAGACGAACTCGAACGATTGTAACAAAATGTCATAAATATCTACATGAATAATCTTTGTGTAATAGAACATTACGGTGATGAAAAATCGCCTAAAATCGGATCCCGAATTAATTTTACAATTAATGGTACGGAGTTTGATTTAAATAAACGAATGCATATTAATAAAAAAATATCATTATTAGGCACAGTTACTTCTATTGTTGATACTGATACTGGAAAAGTTTATAATATTAAAGTTCGAAAAGAACAAACATATCATAGAATCGGAATCCATCAAATAATCCATGTGTGGCACACAGTCAAGTAAGAAGCACAATATCACAGCTATTATCTATGATAAGCGCGGTCGGCCACTGAGCATAGGCCAGAACAGCTATGTAAAGACTCACACCGTACAAGCTCACTATGCAGCTAAGGTAGGCCAACCCAAGCGACAATTCATCCATGCTGAGATAGCAGCAATCATTAAATGTAATAATATAGCAAAAGCACACAGGATCTTCATATCCAGATATATGAAGAATGGAAAACCTGCAACTGCAAAACCTTGCCCTGCCTGCACACTAGCAATTAAAGAAGCTGGAATAGAAATTGTAGAATATACAATAACAGAATAATTAAAACATGAGAAACACTTCCTCGATATGCCTAGAGTCACATTGAGCATAGATTTCAGCATGTTCCTTAGTCATTGGGCATCTTAACAGTAGATCTTTTTTGGTGCCAACGATTCCATACAAACCACCAGATGTTTCACCTGATTTAAGTTTGTTGCCTCTTATGGCTTTAGCTTCTCTGATTTCATAATCAGGGAAATGGTTTTTAATGATATGTTTAGCAAGTGATGCAGAGAATGTACATCGATGAAGTTTGTTTGATTTTGGATTAACGATACAATAAACAGTATTGTTACTTTTACATCCACAATTTGGTTGATTCTTCTAAGTCATTTTATTGATCCTATTTTGATTATAGATATTTATGATAACAGATTTTCGATCTTATTTAAAGTTAATGGAGAATCTATTACGCATTCTGTGTGGCCGTTAAATTTATTTTTTGGAAGGTATTGCAAGTCGGCCACTTCCATTAATAATCGCTGTTCTTGATTATAAGCATCATACAATTTCATTTTTTCTTGATATATGATATCCACAGTATATCCAACTCTGCGAATTTCTCGACATCGTTCTTTTATTGATTTCTTAGTTATTCCAATTTTAATGAAAGATTCTTCTCCATTGTGTAATCTGATTACATATACACGTCCATTCCAATTTTTCATTTCAGGTTTTAATTCAAACGATTTTTCTGAGTAAACCATGAAAGTTTCACATTGACGTTTACCACATTCTCTACAACCACTACTTCTTGCATGAATTTCAACATCTTGATTAAATTCTCCATGAATCGGACAAATTATAGTGATTTTTTTACATCCATATATATCATCACCGACAAGAGAATAATCATATTTGTCACCATGTGAATTTATAAATCGTTTTCTCCATTCATCATCACTTACTTTGTCTCTAAGAGCATTATCTACGATTTCACGTCCACATTTAGGACAGCCTTGATTTTTACAATGTGTGTATAATTGCTGAGAAAAAGTAAAATTATGTTTATTGCAAATGAAATCATATTTATCTCTAGAATAAACAATTTCTGGAAGTAACTCATACGAATAAGTCCCAACACCATGCAACTTTTCCGCTTTATCAATATAATATTGTCTTGGTTTTAAATGCCCACAAGTGCTACATCCACTTTGTTTATTGATATGCTCCGACCATCTTGTAGTAAATTCGCCGTGAAATGGACAAATTATTTTAACCTTTGTATTACTTTTTAATATAGTTGGAATATTTGAATAATTATATTTGTTATTATGAATTTTAACTGCATTATCTATTTTATCCTGCCTATCTTTAATACATTTATTATTGTTTATTATTACCATCGAGCAATATTTACAGGGGTTTTGTGATTTTTTGTCCATTAACATGCAAATAGAACGTTGCGTTTTACCATGAGTATTGCATTGAATATCTATTTTAGTTAATTGAGTGTAAGAATCATTTACAGGCTCAAAATATGGATAATATCCATATTTTTTAATTAATCTATTTTTCCAATTCTTTTCTGGATTTTTTCGCATTCATATAATCGTATCACAGATTTATTTTAAAATCTACTATATTGGATGTGCATCCAATCGTAGTCTTTTTCTCTACCTAAAGACACGGCCCCAGTACGCTCCCAAGCCTCCCAGAAAGGCTCGTATTCAGGTCTAGCCAATGATGCTCTAGTGTGATCCCATCGAATTCTATTAAACTGGCTCGCCCAATCAACGGAAATTCCAAATGCATGGGTTGATAATTTGCTTGACCCCACCATCTTCCTATTATTGTAACAACCACTGAAATAATCGAGATTCAATCTTTTAATTTCGTCCATACCATAAACTTTATAGATTTCCTCCATTGCTTCTTGGATTGGCTCTACTACTAACTCATGACATGTAAATTGATTAATATATCTATCCAGATTCCAACTCAAACGTAAACTATACGGAACTTTCACCTTCGTTAAATTACTTCCTGCTGGGCCGTAGAATTTTTCTAAATTTTCATAGGTAGGCCATCTAAGAGAAGGATCACCATCATAAGCTTCATCCTCAACTTCATCACGCCATTTTGTGACTTTACCAGTTTCAGAAAACTCAATGAGTTCTTGAAATGCTGATTCCGATACATTTCCGTAGTAACCATCGACTGGAATATCATCTATCTGTGGAATTAAATGAGTCAGGTATTGAACAAATCCAATAAATTTTCTCTTAACAGGCCATGTAGACGGAATCGCAGATACACGATTTAACGCATCCATAGTGTCTTTTTTAATACTACCATCAACATTAAGATTAGCACCATAACGAGCATTTAATTCTTTTTGGACTAGCTTTACTATTTTATTCTGTGCAACTGGCATACACAATTCCTCTCTAAAATAGTATTTATGGATTAATTATTTGATCGTCACCGGATGCGTGAAAAAAGAAGTAGACTTTGTTAAATCAAAAAATCGAGTGCTGGTGAAGTAATAAGTCTTTAATCTGCAAGTTTTGGCTACATCATGATTCACCTTAGAAATATCAAACGACACAGCAAACCGTGTCCCTGCGCCGGATTCAAATTCTGACCTTGAAGAAATGGTTTGTTCTTCTAGATTTTCTTCAAACACCTCTTTTTTATCTGATTCAGCAGATAGTCGTTCACCCAACTCTCGAACAGCAATAACAGCTTCTAAACTATCAAGAAATCCAAAATCAAACTTAGCATTGGTTTTTTGGATATTTTTATTTAATGCTTCATTTACCTTTAAATTATAAGTTATTGGCTCGACAAATACTTCTCTAACCCAATAATTATCTTCATCTAAACACAATAATCCAGCTTGAGTAGTAAATGATGTATTATTATAAGTAGCACCAACAAATGAATACAATTCAACAGCATCTGTATCGATATATGAATTTTCAACAAATACAACAGGAGTATAATTAATAACATCACTAAATTTAACTACATAGCGCTCATATAAGTAAACACCCAATATAAACAAAGAAAGGGCTACATAGATTCTAACTGCAATATTTGCAAGCGTAGACACTTTACCTTTGATTGTTTTTGGTTGTTCCACTAGTTCTTCTGCCATTATCGTATCCTGATAAATATTATTTAGTATTTATACAAAAGAGTGATGTGACATGAAAGAATTAATTGGCAAACATATAAAAGTTCATCGCAATGAAACGATTGAAGGGATGTGTAGATGTATTGAAATCAAACTACTCATCGAACGAGTAAATGGTGAGACTTGCATATGCAGCTATGTTTCATCAAACACAAAAGACGAAGATATGTTCAATAAAACATATTACATTAATGTTAATGAAGCATACGCATACTTCATGCATGGATTCTAACGATGCCTGAATGATGCCTTTTTATCAAATCCTTTAGCTTCGACTTTTTCATTATCACTAAGAACATCAAAATCTTTATCTTCTTTTCGATTCAACACCCAACTGTAGATAGTTTTAAATGCAGTATCAGGATCGACAACACTGCTAAAGCCTAAATCTTGCAGTCTATTAGGAAATGCTAGATATTCATCATCTGTGTAATAATCATCCCAAAAACGACTACTACTTCTAAAGGCACTCTTATATAAAATTGGACATTTTTCAATATCATTAGCATCGGTTGGCCTCGATTCATATAAAAGATAAGCATTTTCTACAGTCTGTTTATTTTTATAATAAGTGTTTCGGTAAGGAACTTTTACTGTAGCAGGAGTTCTTTTACCTGACCATGTTTTTCTTGATTTTACTGGTGTACCAAGTTTTAAGATTTCATCACCCCAGTAGCATTTACCACTGACCATCTGAACACCAAAATATTCAGTACCACAAAAACAAATAGATATTTGTCGTCCCTTAAACAATTTATCATCGTATAAAAGTCGGCTTGGAGGCTTTACCTTCAATCCTTCGCGACGATCTAATACTACGTTGTTATCAACACCATAGATGTTGGCTACATAGTCATAATAATCTTCTGATCCAATGATTTTCATATGTCATCCAATTCTGCAATAGTTCTATTGATTCTATTTTCAGTATCTTTTAATGATGTTATTTCTTTATATCCAAAAAAATAATGAGTTCCGGTATCTTTAATTCTATCTATAAGATAATCCGCAGCCATTTTATCAGCAATGTCACTATAATCACCAGAAAGTGCAATTTTATCTACACTAATAAGCAATCTATTATTTGTAGATGGATCTTTGGTAAATAATTCAAGAACTTTTCCAGATATCGCAACATCATCGTTGTTAATAGAAATATAATCACCAACTTCTATGCAACGATATAATTTTTTTATTTTTTTCTTTTCTCTGCGATTATTTAAAATCGATTTGAAATAATTAAGCATAAGCCACTGTTAGGTGGGGAATTGCTTTTCGTTTATACGAATAATAACGCCTCTTATCGTTTGTGAATTTTTCTTTGTTGTAAAAATATTCACATGAAAACCATTCATTGTCAGTGTATAGAAAGTCGTATTGAGTTTGTAATGATCCTATCCTACCATCATATACAATAGATTCTGTGTTCGAGTTCTTGTAAATTTGAATTTGGTCGAATTTAATTAATTCGCCAGCATGTGTAATGCTGGATGCTAGTACACGAAAGTTATGATTATCATCTGTTAGGAAGTCGTGAGAACTCCTGACAGCAAAGTATGCACCCAACTGATGATCTATACCATCATCAAAATCGTGGTGTGATAATCCATAATGGTGCTTTAATCGAATTCGCATTAAATTCCTTTGTTTGGTTCAACCTTCACAGCTTTTTTAGCTACGATGTTCTCAAGTATATACGGAATATACTTTGTTTGTGCAATTTTAATTTCATCCATAGGCCAGCAATTACCATGTCTAGTTTGTTGTGCAACAGCACAAAAGTATTTCACATTTGTTGCTTCATCGATAAACATAAATCCACCAATTGCTCTTTCGATAATAATAGTATTGCGATATTTATCTGGTGGTAAGGTGCTTGGCATTAATGTGCGTGGTTTGTCGGCTATATAATCAAATGCTGCTTTATTCCAACAATTGCCATATTTTGTTCTTTCGTCAAATACACATATTTTGTTTCCACCTTCATCTGGTATGGAAACTCCCAATATAACACCTTCAGATAGTAATTCGAATGGAAATGTTGGGTTGGATGCTTTAACGATTTGTGAATTAATTATTAAAAATAGTATTGTTAGTGCGGTTAATCGGACTCTCATTTGTTATGTTCCAGTGAAAAGGACCACTCCGCTGATTTCTCAACGGAGTGATAGTTAATTTTATTATTATCTCCACTGTTTATTTAGTTCGCGTACTTATCCGCGAAATCATTAAAGTCGTCGATAGTACTATCCCCAACAATAAATAGCTGCTCTACAGCATCACTAAAATCCAAACGACATGCGTAGCGTTGAATGAATTCACCACCACATTCAAGATCCAATAATTCAAATACTTGATCCCATAAATTAGCATATTTTGAATTTCTAACCATATGTGCGAAATCCCTGTTGCTTTGAATTGGTGTATTACCAAATTGACTGGCTAAATCAGCCGATCCATTCCCACCAATGTTTCCATTCGGAATATTTACATAATTAGCATTATTTTTTAAATATGTAATATTTCTAGCCTCGGTATTCCCTTCATTGTATCCAAGAGAGTGTTGGAAAACTGTAACATTTTTTCTATTTGCTGGTTTCATTACTCTAATAACATCAGCCGTAAAATCAGACTGACCACCTTCAGCAACAAATATCCTATTACCACTGTCTGCGGTCGCATCCCATAAATTTTTAGAATTTATAACAGCCCCTGCTCTATTATTATGAGCATTAAAACTATTAGATGCAAAAACTTGAAAAAATAGTGCTTCACCTACTGGATTGTATAACGATTTGTTAGTTTGAGTTTTTCCATTTGCTGTTATATTTCCATTGCCATATGTTCCAATGGTTGCAGAAATGTTTATAATATTGTGAAAATCAAAAATCATTTTGGCTGCAACCATTGCACCCAAATCATCTAAATCAGGAGCTACATCATAATGATTTACATACAGATCACCATTAGAATTGTTATTTACGATTATTGGATTTCCATCATCTGGTAAAGACTCACAAGCAATACCATCATTATCAAAATCCAAGCCATGTGGATCAGAATCATTAGTAGTTGATACAACATCAAAGAAACGTTGTGCTTCAGATTGGGTATTAAAATCATTACAATTTCTATCTCCCTCTAATACCAAATCAATAACTGGATCTTGTGTATCTATAATCGTTAATCCACCCAAGTCAGCAACAACTGGATTGTTGTAACTTGCACAAATCCAATCACCACCAAATTCATTCACAGGATCGCAATCAACACGTTCCAAATCAGTATTAGCTGCAAATAATCGGATAGCATCCGCAAGCGAACTACCACGAACGATAAATCGACCATTATCAGAATTACCTATAATATTAGTAGTTGGAGTTTCTTCTTCAACCAATACTTCATCAATTGTGTTAGATGAAAATGTTTGAACTGTAAGTTGTGTTGCATCCGATCTGTTTCCATTTGCATCTACAGCAATAAGTGATACTGTATATTCAAAATCACCAGATAAATCAAGTAGCATATAACTTAATGCATCTAAACCAGATACCAGTAATTCATCATCTAGAAAAATATCGTATGTAACAAATTGAGTAGTATCTCTATCCCAAAATAGTTCACCTTCTGTTTCTGAGTAAACGCTTGCTGAAAAATTGACTGGAGTTTGAACTTCATCAACTACAACTATAGGTTCATCAACCACAACTATAGGCGCTCCCGCAACAACAGATGTAATAGAAGAATTTGAAAAATCACTTACAGTAGGATTAGTGTAATTGGCGCAAATCCAATCACCACCCATAGAATTTACGGGATCGCAATCAACTCGTGGTGTATTTGTTGTTGCAGCAAATAATTCCATTGCAGCACCAAGTGAACCAGCTCGAACTACAACTGGCGAATTAGAAGTTACTACAACCGGAGTTGTAACTGGATTGGTAGTACCACCATTACCAGATGTTGAAAATACTCTAGCAAGATTCCATTTAGGTCCAATAGTGGTACATCCACCATTGGATCTAGAAATCCCAACTCGACCGGGACATACGTTTGAATTTTCATCTCCTGCATTATTAGCTGGACCGTTACCACATTGAATGTCATTATAAAGTGGATTGTTACCACGGCCCGGCCCACCCAAAGCATTTACAATTTGTTGAAAAGTTTTAACTCCGAATGCAGTGTTTATTGTAGTATTACCAGCGTTTGGAAAATGATCAAACGTACTGTCAATATAACACTCACCATTAAAAGAATAACTATCAGCCCAATTGGTAGGTGGATTAGCTTGCGCAAATAGTATTGAAGATGTAGCCATCAACATGATGCCCACAAATAAATTGATTTTTTTCATATATGTTCCTCTAGATTAATTTTTTGATTTGGTTGACGCTGGTAATATTATCACATAATCAATCAACATATATCATTATATTAAACATAATTAATTGTGTGACATATATCACATTACTCATACGAAAAATTAATTAATTTTTCGATGGCTGTAATATAATCAATTACTATGATATATTGTTCACTCAAATTTAAAAATCACGAGAACTAATAATATGAAAATCAAAATTGTTGCAGCTTTATCATTGTTGATTAGTAGCACAGCTATTTTCGCTACTGATAGTGGTCCTATGATGATAGGTACGCCACCAGTTCCAATGTTAGACAATAATTCAAAAGTATCACCATGTAAAGAAGATGATCTTGAATGCAATCTAACTGATGCTGATATAATTAATTTTATTATTAAACAAAAAGAAGCAGGCGCATTAATCATTCTTAATGATAGCGATGATCACGATGTTGTTTGTGATATTACTAAGAAATTTAATTTTACAAACATATCAACCGCGTCTTTTGATAAGGTTGAATACCCATGTGACATTAACATTTTCGAGGAATAAATATTCACATGAATAAATTACTATTATTTTTTACTAAATTATCGCCCTATACTACTCTATTGGCTTATTTGGGTTTTGTAGTGTTAATAGTATTAATTAATGTATTTGAATTAATATAAGCACTGTGGCTGATACAGAAAAAAAGGTTCGTAAAAGAAAACCTAAAAAAGATAGGCGCAAAAATCCTCATCATAAAAGTGCGTTTGTTGATGGGCTGAACCAAAAATATTTAACGTATGAACAGGCAGTTGCTTATATAGCAACTGTTCCTTACATCACGACCAAAGAAGAATACAAAACTTGGTGTCGAGTAAAAAAGTTTACTTTCATTCCAACAACACCAGAAGTTGTTTATCGTAAACAATGGACTGGCTGGCCTGACTATCTTTCAACAGATCATCCAAACATGTTACGAGTAAAGGATTACTTGCCTTACTACGAAGCAATTGGAATCGTTCATAAACTTGCGGTCAAATACGAAGTAAAAACTCGCGACGATTGGCTGGCTTTTTATGATGATCAATATTTAATACACGAAGAAGATAGAGAACTTCCGATAGATAGACTACCACGGCATCCAACGCACAAATATGATGAATGTAAAACCTTTGCTCAATGGCTGGGAACAGACATTAAAGATAAGGTTGAGGAAATAAAGCATCGTCAGAAGATGGCAGAGGACTACAGACAGGACGTTTACAACAAGTATGAGGGGCAACCAGTATTCGCGATAACGACTGGTGTAGACCCCTTCAAGCCCAATCTGGTGAAGATCATTTCCGATGTTGCTGGATTAGCAAGTCTTGTAAACTCAGTTGATTTATTGTCATACACGATTCATGGGGTGTTTATCTTAGATCAAACTCAGATAAATGATTTAACTCAAACGCTAGTTGCTAATGGCATCGACTATGGTAATAGTTGTTATCTGGTTAGAAACATTAATAGCCTGATACACGATATGAGAAACCTTACAGACGAAATCCCACAAGACAAATATCGTTAATCAGTTAACAGAAAATAATTAATTTTTAGTGTATAATACTCACATGTTAAATTCACTACAACCAGAACACTTCGCAGCCATATTGGTTTTTTTAAATGGCTTGTTTTTTATATACCTTTCGATATACCATAAGGAAAAACCAGTGGCATCGGTTTATAGAATATTGAGCTATGGTTTATTCTTTTTAACTGGATTTCTCATAGGTTAAAATTCAATGATGCACTATACCGTTATATTAAACAGTTCAACATCCGATCATCTATATCATTTTTGTGGTTCAGATAAAGTGGGCGACCCTTTATCAATGAAAGAAGATTGGACAAGTTTTGATCTAATCAAAACTCCTGTGTGTGAAGATAGATTAATAGAAATTAAATCGTTTCTGGATATTGATGGTGAAACAGAATACGATTATGAGATACAAGAAATGCCAGAACATCAGGCTGATCTATTTATGGATGAATTATTTAAAATTTAGTCATATCATTAACAACTCCAGCAAATGGTGGTTGTCTACGAAACATTGTTGAATAGATATATTCATCTGATTTAGAATTTAATTTCTCAATTAATTTATTAGCAGCTACTGTAGATAGTTTGGTAGCAGCAACCGCATCACCAGTCCATTGTCCTGACTGATAAAAATCAAATTGTAATGAGTCTTTGGCAAATCGCCTAACGATAAAATCCTTCATAGATATTATTTATCGAATTAATTCAATTAGTTTCAGCGTATATCAGCTAATTAAAATTAAAATTGAATCCACCCACAAAATACTATAAAATAGTTTAATTGGGAGAATATCAAAATGAAAGATGGATTGGGAAGCACAATAGAAGTCGGATCGCGAATTGTATGGGTTGGTGGGAAAACCAAGTATGCAGGCGTAAGTGTCTATGAAGTTAAGAAAATAACAGCGAAAAGAGTTGGTGTTCATACTGGTGATCCACACAGTGATAGATTAACTTTCATTGATCCTACATGTGTATTGGTTGTAGATATACTTTTGGATCAAGAATCAATTAAAAAATCATTAGTTGATTTAGGAAAAATATAATGGATAAAATGATATTCGGTATTGAAGACTTTGAAAGTGGTTGGGAGTTTTTTAATGATCCCAATAATTTATTTTATGTTACTCGATCAGTAGTACTTGATTCACTGGAATATCTTATGGCGGATGGCTCATTCAACAAATCATCACATGGAGCTAAAATATATTCTGAATATGATATGGCACAACAAAAATGTATAAATCTATCAAGCACCAAAAGCAAATACACTTATAAAGTAGAGAAAGTAAAAAAGACAAAATCTGATATTGAAGAAGATACTTCTGGTCTTTCTGATATATGAAATTTTTCGTTGAGATTACAGATGTGCATGGAGATTCTTATTTCTACTCGTCAAATCGATCAGGCACGAAAGAAGTAGATCCAGCAGTCAATCGTATTTTTACTTCTATTAAAGAGTTTAATGAGTTAATAGAACTTCAAAAAATGGATGGAAGAACATTCACTTATAAAAGATATTATATTTTAGATGATGATTTTTTTGAAGAACTTGATAACATATAACGACATATATTTATTACTAAAATCATTTTAAAATAAAAATTTGTTATTCCATTCCAATCCTAAATATATACATAGGCTACAAGAATTATGTATTATGAATATGGCAAAACACACCAACATTCCACCGTTTGTGGTTGTTGCACAGAATCCAGTTAAAGGGATGGGGAATAGATATTTTTATCTATCTGGCTTCAAAGGAACATCAGAACCAATCTGGTGTAACTCTCTTAGAATGGCTGTGATCTACGATACTATTGAAGATATGCTACAGCATAGATCGATGGTAGCTGAGTACTGGGAGCAATGTGGGAACCTACAGTCTATAATGCTGTGTAATTTACACAAGTCCCATAAAGTAGCTAAAAGTGTCTCAGATCTTGTTGATCTATAACGAAAACTGCATAAATACATTATATGAAATTATATGAATTAACAGAAGCTTTTTCGGATATGGGGAAGCTGTCAGATGATCAGCTTGATAAAAGCAATACTGAAATAGCACCATTAACCTTTAAACAAGTAGATGGTAGAATCTTCCATAAAGCAATCACAAGAATCCGACAAAATGATATGGCTAAAGGCAATCATGCCAAAGGTCTTGAATCGTTGACAGTATATTCTGCTAGCGATTATCAGAAAGCAGCTTGTTTTCTTGGTTCAAATAATGCTTGTGGGTATGCGATTAAATCTGGTAATGAATTAGTATCAGTTTTTAGTGCTAATAGTGGAGCTGGAAGGGCTATCATGGCTTCAGCAAACCAAAATGGTGCTAACAACCTTGATTGTTTTGCAACTCGTAGTGAAGATGGTTCTTTGTCTGGGCCACTATATTCACTATATAGTAAAGCTGGTTACAGAGTAGATAAATCAAAGAATGAAGGAACTGCTGGCGAACCTTATGCAATAGTTAATGGTGTTAGTTCTTTTGTTGATGATGCCGGACAGGTACATAATGACGATCCACGAGTCGTTATTTTTATGCGCCGTTAAATCATTCCATAGCATCGCATTTATTATACATTTTAGTTCTGTCAGGCCGATTAAAAGTTCTTACTATTGAGCGTCTATACCATTTTTCACGCCCATACACATCTTTAACTTCCACTATTATCTTAACAGTTCGACAGTTACCCTCCATCTTATATCGATAGTCATATCAATTTCATCTCATCAACTATATCGTTGATTGTTGTTTTGTGATATCCCAAAAAATCAATTTTATCTACTCGCAATCTAATAAAATTTGTGCATATAGAATTTATTGTAGTGGATATTATAAATTCTCGTTCACCTTTTTTAATATCAACTAAAATAGCTTTAACATTTTCCTCTGTAATGCCGTATGTTGTTTTTCGTGCAAGTAAAAACGTAGGAATATCAATAATTGTATTGTCTTTAAAGATTCTATCAATTTCTTTTATTGAATTGCGATCATTCTTATCCTGCAAATATCGATAATATTGAGTAAGAATATATTCTATGATGTTTTTAATCAACATTTTCCATATCATCCAGTAATTGTTTAATACCAAGATGTTCCATAGCAACACATATTCCAGCATCTAGAGCATCTTCTTCAGTACGAAAAAGATCCCTACACTCCATTCTATATCCGCTTAATGAAATACTGAATGTGAAGAAATCAGAATTTTTAGTACTTGTGTAATATCTAATAGCAAAGTCATTAATCAATGCTTGTTCAGATGATTTTCGTTTAAGCTCTGTCATACAACTGTCTTACCCAATTTAGCTGCTAACTTTTCTAATTTTTTTAATTCAACTTTTTTCATTTCTGCTTTATGTTCTTGTTTTCGTAAGTCAGCAGTTCTGGCTATATCCATACGCTCTGCAAGTTCTTCATCGGTTTCAGGAAGATCAAACTTAACTTGATACCACGAATCATCCCAATCATATCCACCATCATCACGTCGCTCTATTCTTATATTAACTGCTGTTGGATATTCTTCTAGTAGCGCATCTTCATGGGTTGAAATATAAGAAATGATATAATCCATACTACCAACCAATTCAGAAAATTCAATCCTTCCAAAGTTGTGAGTAGTTAATTTCTTTTCAAATTTCCTATCTGCAAATGCTTTAACTGCCATGATAATTTCCTAGAGTTTTTTGAGTGTATCTACTTCTTCAGTCATATTAGAATTAAATTGTTTCAACTTATCTATTTCTTCTTGTTGATCTTCAATTGTTGCTCGTAATTGCCTAATACAATACATGGTTGAATGTATCTCAAGAGTAGCCTTGCCCTGTGATACGAGCCTTAAATGTTCTAATGCCTGTTTAGCATGATCTGGCATATCACCCTCTCTTAGAGACATTGAAACCATGCTTGCCTGCAAGTTCTTTTAGTCTTTTTATTTCGTCTGTATCAATTCGTTCATGATTTCGCTTAGCATCATTTTTTATTTTTTCTCTATACTTCAATCGATTCTTGAGTTCTCTATCAGTTTCATCTCTTTGATAAGTTATGTTGAAAGTATATTCATCAAAATTGTTTTCCATCATCAGTATTGGATTAGTAGCAGTAGAATCAGATGCTAAAATTTGATCGTGTATTTCTTTTAATTTTTCCGCAGCAAGAAGCAAATCACCATCAGCTAATAATTTACTCATTAACTGAAATGGATCGTAGCTTTTATGAAATTGTGTTTTTGTCATTCTATCTTTTTCAAATAATCTCATGTCAATTCCTTAGATTGATATTAATTCATCGATACTGATTTCAAAATTATATTCTTTATCAGTGGATTTTAATATTTTTATTGATTTGGCATCACGTAAGAACAACACATCTTCACATGTTGCCATGATATGGATAGCCTTGTATCCCACACCTAAACATACATCATACTCGTGCAAAGCATCATCGTAATTAGAGCATTTCATATTTAATAGCTTCTCACCACTTTCATTTTCAGTTACTAAAAAATAATTCACTTGATTTTTCCTTAAAATGTTTTTATAATAAATAAACAAACCTTAGCGGGTATAGTTTAATTGGTAAAACCTCTGTTTTCCAAACAGAAATTGCATTCGGTTCGATTCCGGCTATCCGCTCCAAACAATTAATTCTGAGTCCATTCAGTTAGGCTCAGAGTTTTTCCAGTTCATCTAATATCGGCTCTAACTCACTTTCATTCTTTATTCTGATACGATTATCTATTTCAGATTGTTCTAGCAGCTCACCATCGTATACATTCAATACAATAACTTTATCATTAGTGATTTTTTCTCTCTCGCGATGATCTAACCAATCAAACAACTTCATAATTCATTTAAAGCTTCGATATCAGCATCCATTTTGTCAGTATCAATTTCATCATCTGTCATTCCACTAAACATAGATTTCAATCGTTCTTCCGGTATGCCAATATTAGAATTTTCAATTGCCAATAAAAATTTACGCATTGCAGCCTGACTTATTTTAATATCATCACCATTCATAGCTCATCAAGATCCTTAATTTTGACATTCATTTCATTTTGCAATCTGATTAATTTTTCTTTTTCGACTGCCTGCCAAACAGTATTCACCATATCCTTATCACTAACAGAATCATATATCTGTGTCAAATCTTCAAGCTTGGGCTGATATTCTACAAAGTTGTTAATAGATTTAATTAAATCATTAATGTCATTCATTATATATCCTCCATTCGATCAGTTAAAATAGTAGAAAGACGTTTCTCTGAAATCTGTGAATTTTCAAGCTCCCATTCTAGATCTTCTACTTTTTTCTCCAATTCTTTTATCTCAAATTTCTGATCTTCGATATTTGTCATATAATCTTCAATTGCCTTAGCGACTATAAGATCTTCCTTTTCAGCTTCTTCCAGCTCGGTTTTATAATCATTAATTTTGTTTTCTAGTGCATCATTTTCTTCTATTAATGACATACAAAATGTACATTCAGTATCATAATTCATGGTGTTTCCATTTTGTCGTAATGTAACGACTGTATCTTTATTATTGATTGATCAAAATTATGTCGTGTAATTGGCTCAGAAAAAAATGTCCTAAAATACCAATAGGCCATTGCCATAGCTTCAGTGCAATCGTAATGAAGAACCGTTTTTTCTTTATTAAAATATAAATGAATCATTAATCTTTGTCTATGTCGTTTCACGACTACGGTTCTACGCATAATTTAAACTTTCTCCATATTAGATATCGTATTAATTACATCTAAATTATACCATTCACCGCCACCATCAGCAAATCTGGCCTGTAAAAACAGGTATTTATCTTTAATATCTTCTACAGAATTAACACCATTTTGAAATTTAGCACTATCCGCATAAAGAGAATTTGCAATATCTTTCATAAAAGTTGATGCAAATTCATAATCACCACAATATTGTGTTTCCACCGAATCATCATTAACATCCAATGAATCCTCGACAACTAACGAAAATGAATCTGATTTTGGATAGAAGTATTTTACATACACCATAACTTCCTCCCCAAAATTCAATTGACAGCATCTGTAGATATATTCACTCATAATTTTTTCATTTTTTCGACACTAAAATTTAAATGTTCTTCAAACTCTTTCATCATATCATCAAGATTAGTTATCAATGTACGTTCTGTTATAACCTTCCTATCGACATTGTATTCTATTTTATGTTGATAGTAAGTCACTCCACCAATTTCATCTAATTCATCTTTAAAAGATATTAATTCGCAAAACGTAAACTCATCAAATCGATGTTCATACCACTTGAACGAATTATTTTCGATAACTAAAAATTTGTCTCCGACATTATATAAATGTTTACATACGTGATAAAGCATCTATTACACCTCTACATTCAAAATCTGCTTTAAGCTGTGAATGCATTTGACTTTTAGTTAAGATATCCATATCCGCAATTGAAGTTCTACCGTCTGTAATTTGTAATATTCTTAAATTCCATGCATTGTTATTGTCAATATGATCATTGAGTATGATGAAGTATCCATACACTTGAGAAAATGATGAGAAAGTTACATCATCAAAACCAGTGTTATCATCACGAATAACAAATTCAATAGTAAGCCCACCATGTGGTGTTTTGCCCACTTGAACCCATGAGCCAACTCCACCATTTCCACGTATGGCATACAAAGACATTATACAAACACCATATAATAGACAAACACAGAACATACTGCGCCCATCATCATTCCAATAACAAAATTAGAATCGTACACATGCACCAGATGGATCAATATAGAAAGTAAAACACAACAAGGTAAAAACCCTGCATATCCATCAACATATCCTATAATGCCAATTAGAATTAACAAAGATCTAATCATATGATTTCCAATTCATGCATTTTCGGATTCATCACATATGATATTCTAAATTCACGCAAAGCGCTTGTTTTAATTACATTATATGCGAAACCATTGGCTTCATTTTCTCCGTCTTCAACCCACCGAATTTTTCTCATTACTTCTTTTGCTGTACTTTTAGATAAAAATAATTCTGCTTCATCGGCATGACTGCTCCAATCACCATTGGACCAATAATATCTCTCTGTTTTCACACCCGCTCTTTTATCTTCTTTAGATCGTATCTTGACCTTGAACACAACTTTTTTGCAGCGAATGTCTGGTTCTTTATTTTTCATACCTTATGATACTTTAGTAGTGAACTATTAAATGCGGCCCGGTTCACACTTTTATTCGCAAAATTAATTTTTGATTGACCGTGTGATATACTCACATGAATGCACTATAACGTATTAATTTATTCTGGTGAGCGAGATTGGGCGGTGCCTGACATATTCACTAGCACTTCACTCAAATTTGCTAAGATTGAATTTAAAGAAACGGTTGAAATGTATAAAGATGAACCATCTATTTTACATATAGATTTGATTAAATGTACAAAAACTTCAGGTGATACAATGATTGATTCATATTCACGAAGAATTGGATTTAAGATTCAGCTTGATTGTAGTGAATTGGATAAAATCTAATGAGATATACAATCAGTGCATATACTGTTGTAGGTCTTTTATGGGATTATGCAAAATTTGATACTAAAGAATTGACCGATGTATATTACTATAAATTAATTGATCATAATATGCTCACGCATATTGAAATGTTTTTTGTCAGCTTTTCTGGTGAGGAAGATTTAGTCAGAAAGTATTTAAAATCATTTGATAACGTATGTAAAGAGTTAGATTTTATATGAGATATGAAATCGATACACATTATTCAGGATCAGTAGCTAGTGGTACTGGAAAATATTCATCAAAAAAAGCAGCGTTTGACATGTTCGATACGTTAATTGAAGAAAGTAATGTAGTGGAAATTGAACTATATGGAGTTGACTTTGTGGGCCATAAATTTCTACTTAAAAAGTACAGAACAAAATATCAAGTAACTTGCAATGCGCTGGATGCAATATGATTACTAAAGATTATTGGTTGATGTATAGAGTGTTGAAGCATGGTGAATCAAGATCACTAAATTACAAAGATAAAATAGATGATGCTAGAAAATATTATAATAATGCGATTAATAGAGGTTTTTATTTTGCTGCTATTTTCGAGGGCAATCCAAACAACGCTAGTACCAGAATATTGATTGATTATTGTTTGGATACGGAATCCGACACGCATAAAAAAATCAAACGTGATTGTATGAAATTGGATAAATTATGATATGAAGATCATAAGCCGGAATATGATAGTAAGGTCATAAAATTATGAACGTAGATTATCTAGATTATTACATGGACAAATATAATTTATGCGTTCATGGCTTGGAAGATGGTACTTTTGGTTATACATATGTAGTTGATGGGTATACAATGAGAACACAAATTAAGTATCGTGAATCAGGAGATGCTTATCGAGCAGCTATTAGGTTTATTGTTGATATTGAAATGTTAAATGTAATAGAAGGAATGGTGGAATTATGATTCAAGGCTCTCCAAATAAAAATAATAAAAAAATTCAGTTTCATTTTGTGGATAAATATGATTTAAGTGTATTTCTCGGTACAGGTGTATTAAGATATTCATTTAGATATAAATTAAATGGTGAAGTTATCGAATCGTTTAATTCATATGGTTCAGCCTCACAAGCATATGATGGGGCTGTTAAGCATATAATAAAAAAGACGATGTACAGTACGTGTACAAGATTGAAAAATTTATAATAATTAATTTACTGATTTTTAAATAAATATGGTAGAATGATTAAAATATCACTGACTCTGTAGTTCAACAGATAGAACATACGGCTTCAACTCCGTATATGTTGGGTGCATGTCCCAACCCACAGAACGGTGAATTTTAACGACATTAACCACGAGGAAATTACTATGTCACTAATACCACTTTTACTCATGCTTCTGCTTATGGCAGTTGTTTTTAATATGGTTCGTCCATTTCGACCAATGCCACGAAACACATCAATTATTGTTTTAGTTGTTTTGATTGTTTTGATCTTCGCCTCTGGCGGGGTGGCACTGCACTTCTAAGTAAGTAATTAATTTTAAATACTCGATATATCAAAGGGAGAATTTATTCTCCCTTTTTTGTGTCCGTCACCACACTTTTTAAATTAGTCAAACAATTAAATTTTTGCTATAATCAGTAGATGAATATTCTACTAGCACCATTCTACTTATACTTCGGCGTCTTAATGGCTACGATCATGCAGGCTGGCGCTCACAAAGCTCCTAGATGGTATGTTAATACCTGCATAATAATAGCTATTATCTGGGCTATAGGCGTCCCAATGCTGGTAGGTTGGATTTTGTGGATGGTATTCTCTTTATGATGCCCATATTAAAACTAAAAAAAGTAGATATTAAATTCATGGATGGACTTTATGATATTTAATTTTATGGCTATCGGAGTGTTGGTTGGTATAACACTTATTGGATTGATTAAAGTCGCAAGTGTGCTCGTATGGCTTATTAAAGATATTATATTGCGATTAAAAGTGCGCAACTTAAAAACGTGGCTTGGCGTCGGTAACACAGTTTCTTTTTACTCAGAGAAATATGGCGCGTTAAATGGCACCATAGTAGAAGTTATGCAGTTCTACGTATTAATAAGACCACATAATAAAGCATTGTGCAATCAAACAATACGAATTGATGACATTCTTTCGTTTACAAAATTTGATAACACTAATATTTTATTAGTAGTGAAAGAATTGGAGAAAATATAATGTTTGGGTTTTCATCCGATTTTTTAATAGTCGTAGTAATATGTTCGGTTGGACTTTATGTTTTTATTAAATTGCGAGATTTTAATAGTAAAGTTAATGAGCAGATTGCTACAACAATAGATGGTAGGCAAAAATTTAGAAGTGGTGATTTTATTACATATAAAATGGGGGATAAAATTCTTACTGCTGAGATAACAGGAAATTATTTTCCGAATATTCTAGTGGATCCACTTAATCAAGATTATTCACCACAATTAGTGAATGTTAAAGATATTATATCGATTACTCATTTTGATCCTAAAGGAATTTATAAAGCAATAAGTAAAATGGAAAAGCTATGAACGTAAGTACGATAGTTTTATGATCGTACTATATATAGCAGCTCAAGTATTGATTCATTTTATAGTTAAGTTGTGGGGATATATTGCAGATCCACAACAAAAAGTTTTCCCTTCAATTGGCGATGCCGTTGAAGCTAAAAAGCTTGATGAAATTATTTATGGAGTAATTATATTAGATTATAATTCTGATTATATCGTAATCAAAGTTAATAATAGTGGTAGCTCAAAGGATATAACGTTTGTTAAGAAAACTAACATTATATTTTTACTAAAGCCTAGTAAGACTTCCCTAGAAGAAGTATGGAAAAGTTTGGAGAAAGATAATGTTCACTGAAGGTATGTTCATAACGATATTTCTTATATCTGTTGCTGCGTATGGTTTTTATTATTTTGTTAAAATAATGAAGATAATTTCAGATGGTGGGAATATTAGACACCATCCAGTGGCAGGCGACGGTGTGATTATAGTAGCAAAATCAGATGACATTTATCATGGTATTATGAATAAAGAACTCGAAAACAATTACATTGTAATCAAGGTTGGTGGTGAAATTGGCAAGTATAGAACAGTGCATAAAAGCAATGTTCAATCTGTATTAAAACCAAATCTTGAAAAACTTGAAGATTGTTTAGGTTCATTGGATGTGCTATGAATTTAGCAGATTTTTTTGCATTGGTATTATCTATCGGCGGTATATCAGTGATGATATTTTATGTTTACTTATTGGTTCATACGTTTTGGGAGAATAGAAAAGCAAGGAACAAATTACGCAATCCAGAATTGGGCGATTTTGTTCGAGGTCACGATAAATTTTATTTTGATGTATCTGGTGTTGTTACTAAACTCAACAAATATACTGTTGAAATTAGATTAACGCATGGTTTAGCTTTAGAAAATCCATTATACGATACGATAATAAATCGTAATGACATAATAAAGATAGAAAAACCAGATTTAGAATTTCTGGAAAATACTGTGGAGAAATTAAATGTACTCTGATCCAACAAATCCCTTATGGTGGTTTTTAATTGCAATAATTGCGTGTTTATTTCTTATCGTTTCATTCGTGGTACTATCAATAAACATAAAATTAAAAAATAGAATACATAGGTTTTTTAATCTAAAAGCTCCAAATATTTGTAATTTACAAGTGGGTGATTTTGTTTGTTTTGGTGACTCTCCTAATATATTCGGTGATGAAGGTACGATATTAAAAGTACACAAATATATGGTTGATTTCCAGTCATCTTTACATAAAACATCAGTAAGAAGATCTATAGAAAACATTGCTAGAGTAGTGCCAAAGAAAGAAATGTTTAATACGCAATGTCAAGAAATGGGCAAGACAATGGATAGAATATAATGCTAACGCTTGGTGACATATCTTCTTTAGTTCTTTTCTTGGTATGGTGTGCAGTAATGTACAAAAACCTACCAGAATTATTTGATGGTAAATACATTAGAAGATTAAAAGTAATATTAAAAATAGAAGAAGAAACTTTTGATTTTAATGATTTACAAATAGGTGATTATATCTATACAATGCGTGAAGTTGGATTAGATGGTGAGGGAGAAATAGTTGATCTATTCGAAAACTCATTTGGTAATTCAATCACTTATATATCTCCACATAATAATCAACAAATAGTAACCTCAAAGATGATATCTAAAGTAGATAAGTGTGGTGGTATGATAATGAGTGCTGAAATAGATCCAATCGTAGAAAAATTGAAATCAATATAACAGTAGAGATTTAAAAATGTCAGAAGTAAAATACGGAATTGAGCCAATCGTTGTTGGTAACATGCCTATCAAAGATGATGAAATGCATTTTATCTTATACATGCCTGTGGTTATACCAGAACGCCCAATTAAATTAGAAAATATGATTATAAGGTCGCCTATAGTCGAAGAAATTCAACGTAGGCTACCACAACATTTAGAAGTTCTTGGTAATATGATAGTAACTGCTATGATATATGAGAAGTTAAACATGCATAACGATTTTCCTTATTGGTATATAACATCAAAAAATATTCATGTTACTCCAGACAACATGGCAAACCGACCCGGCTGGCACTCCGATGGCTATGGCACAACCGATGTTAATTATATTTGGATGAACCAAACACCAACAGAATTTGCCATTCAAAAATTTACTGATTTATCATCAGATCATTCAGTGTCACTAAAACAGTTTGATGAACAAGTACACCACAAAAATATAAAACAATATGGAGTCGATAATTTAATTAGAATCGATGAGCAACATATTCACCGCGTTCCATTAAGTGATTATGCTGGTATGCGACATTTTATTAAAATCTCTGGTTCGCATCATAAGTTTAACCTTGCAGGTAATGCACACAATGATCGACTTTATTATAACTGGAAGATGTATAGTCGCGACGAATTGCGGAACATGGAATCAGTTGAAGATAATTCGGACTATGTAGATGATAACGAATAGAAGCCCAATATATTATGTTGTTTATAATGATGCTACTTGCTGGGATTATACTGACTACGTTAGTGCGAGAGAATGTTTTAATGCTAGAATAAAATTAAATGACTCTGCTAAGTTAGTAAAGGTTAATGCTGATGAATCTGAAACGATAGTAGATAAGTATGATAATAATTTAAGATTTAAACAACATATATTTTTATTTCCTTTGGATAATATTTAATCCTTATCAGGAAGATCAATAGCTCGTTTACGTGCTTTGATCATTTCATCTGGATCTTCCAGAACATCTTTAAATTCCTGTCTATGATCAGATGCCTTATCACGAACTTCGTTTCTAACAGCATGATAGGTTCTAATTGTTTCTAAGTTAAGCTCTTTAATATGCTCGACTTTATAATGATCAACAATCATTTTGGCAAGTTTAGTAAAAGCGTCGTGTTGGTTTTTGGACGGTTCACGATGATCCATACCTTGAGCCACCAGCCCAGTTTCTATATGAGTTATGCGACAATATGATTTTGATTTGTTCTTTTTCTGACCACCTTTGCCAGTACCAGAAAACCAATCAATTTTAAAGTCTTTTTTTGTGAACGTGTATTCTTCCACGATTATCTCCTTTTATGGTATAATAACACATTAATATATTAAAAAAGAGAAATGTAATGGAATCACTGTTTGGATTATTAATAATTTGCTGTGTAATGATGTTATTTAATTATTTGTTTTCTAGTTTCAATCCATCAAACCAGTCAATCACATCAATGACGAAAATATCAAACGTTGTTTTTTGTGTAATCATATTTGTAATTTCAATGTCGATTGGATTTAATGCAAATACTGATTCAACTGATTCAACTGATTCAACTGATTCAACTGAAGAACTAGAATTAACTAATGCCACAGAATGAATCTGATTTCTGGACTTTAGACGAAGCTATTGAGCTTGTGACTAAAATAAATCGGTTTTGCCCTCTGGCAGATTGTCACGTTGCGCTCACAGGTGGAACTCTCTACAAGAAGGGCAGACGTAAGGATGTTGATATAATGTTCTACAGGATACGTCAAAAGCCTCACATCGACATAGGTTTATTAGCAACCTTACTCAAAGAAAATCTTGGTATTAAAATAACAGATGAATATGGTTGGTTATGGAAAGCTACGTATAAAAATAAAGGCATTGATATCATGTTTCCTGAATCCAGCTCTAATGGGCCTTATGTGAAGGTACACCCAGTAAAAGAAGATGCAGTGAAAGAACTAAATCAAACTGCACAAAATTCAGTAGATGATCTTATTATTTTATGAGAACTGTGTCTCATTAATTCGGATTAAATTAATTTAATATAGGTGTGATAATGGAAATATTAATAATGATTCTATCATTTATAAACATGATATTTTTCGCCATAGGTGGCTTTTTTAAATGGTGCATTGTCATTTACTTATGGTGCTGTTTAGTAATATCTTTGATGGGAGCATTTGGGTTTATAATTGCCTATATAGGTATGAAGATTTCTGACACATTTGAATATATACGGGAAAAACGATGGAAACAACAATACAAAAAAGAGAAATAAAAGAAACTCATACAGAGACTATCGATTGGATTCGATTGTCTGAAGTAGCAGTGTCTGTAATGCTCACAACAGTAGTCAACAAACGAAAGCCTGTGATAACTTATCATATTGTCGATGGTACTCGATGGGATGCAAAATTAAAAACAGCATTAAAAAACAAACGTCCTATGATTGATTTGTTGACAGAATTAAAAGAACTCAAATCTCCCACTGATCACTATTGGGGTGTTGTTGTCACTTCATTAGAAGCAATTCAAGATCCAACGGTTCACGCATTCACTGAAATTATTCAAAATAATGAAAAGGTTTTGAAAAAAGAAAAAGTTACAAACGAAGAATATATTTTTGATGTAGCTTTTAGTGAAAGAATTGATGAATTGTTTATACTGGATGGATATGATCATTCTATTCGAGATATTCATGGTACAATCGTTCCTACATGGAGAACAATATCCATGCTTGACGATAGTGGCTACGATTTAAAAGCGGTTGTTGATGCATTTAGAGATAAAGAAAACGTAATATTTTCTTTTGATCCAGATAAAGAATTTCAGAATCACTCAAAAGAGTATCCTGAAATTCAAAGCATTCCGCATTATAATAGAGAGCCGGGTCTTAGGGATTATAGTTTGGAAATGCGATGGTTGCCAACACAAAAACAGGCAGAGATAGTTGATGCTCAAGAATATGGTCCGAATTTTCCTTGTGAATTAACGAAATTGAAATTAATTAATTTTAAGCCATATGAATTGAGTAAAGAAGTAAAAAAGGAACGAGAAGATAACTACATTAATAGGGACTGCTCTTATGGATGCTCGTGTTGCTATTGATTAGGTGAGAAAAGATTAAAAATTTATGATACATATGATATTTATTTCCTATATTTTGGCAGTAATTACGTCCAGCCATTATTATATAACCATCGACGATTATGGATATAAAACTCAACTTTTTATAGCGTCCACCAATTCGATCCTATTGATGATATTGGTAGTGTTATCTGGAATAATATTATCATTAGGATTGATGTACAGATACCCAGAAATATTTAATAAAAACAGTTCACTTATTACACCAAGTGATGCATCATTCGAACGATCCTTAGAACAAGGTTTTAATATATCATCTGCAAATGTTTATGTGACGATAATTCTTGCTTCTATATTATCTGCATTTTTATATGGGTATGTTGAAGTCGGTGATATGATTGGTACGATAATATCCTCTGTTGCAGTGTGTATGCTGAGATATGGAATGATCATTATTTTAAAAGCATACTCTGATGATATGGTTGATTATCATGACAATAGAAGATGAATCATGGTGTTATATTTTATGTGGTTTATTTTCCAACACGACGCCGTTATCTAATTTTAGATAAGCATATAGAAAACTATAAAAATATACATTGGAGTATGACAGCAGGCCGAGTAGACGCTTCACCATTCACCTACAGTGAAGTATTTCGAATCATACAAGAGCTTGAAGATACGGGTGGTATCAGCGCAGAGCCAAGACTATATAATAGAGAAAAATATTTCTCACAATTGGATTTAATATAATGCTTAAAAAACCAATCACATTCGGCTATTTGGTTACTTTAAGAGACAAAGATAATACATTAATGTATCTTAACAGTAAAAGAGAATGGGAATATTATAATGATGACTATATTCCATACATGTTCCCAGACAAAGAAGATGCACGAACGTTTATAAAAAAATATTTTGAAAAAAACGATGATCATTCATATGAAATTTATTCGATGACTGTCAAACCAATAAAAAATGAAGAAATCATGGAAGAATTGGATAATATGTGAACAGTTAAACAATAATTAATTGATAAATCTGTATAATTAATTACTTGAAGGATATGAAGTGAAGACTCTCATGGGGCCAGTCAGTTCTGGCAAGAAGATAATCATCACTAACGTAATCGTGGCTATTAATCAAAATCTAGTGGTTTTGAGTTGAACCACCACTTCATAATCTTCTTTTAAGATATAATTATTATGAATAATAAAAATAAAAACGATTCATTAGGTCAACGTATCAAGCAATACGAATCTGTTAATAAGCATAAGTTGATTCGACGAATGCCGACAATCATAAGAATTGATGGTAAGGCATTTCATTCGTTTACAAAAAAAGCAGAATTTACATTTCCGTTTAGCAATACATTTCATCGTTTGATGCGAGATACTACATTTGCATTATTAAACGAAGTTCAGTGTGCAAAGGTTGCTTATTTTCAATCAGATGAAATTTCAATACTATTATCTGATCGAGATAGATTAACCACTGAACAATGGTTTGGTGGATCAATTCAAAAAATAACATCCGTTTCTGCATCAATTGCAACATCAGCATTCAATTTTTATTATTTGAAATCTATGTATGACTACGATCCATTAGAAACTTTTCGTGGTTATAATTCTCTTGCTAATTTCGATTCACGAGTATTTCAATTGCCTGAAGATGAAGTGAATAATTATTTTATCTGGTGACAACAAGATGCATCCAGAAACAGCATCCAAATGTTGGGTAGAAGTTATTTTTCTCATAAACAATTACATAAAAAGAATACTTCTGAAATTCAAGATATGTTGATGAATGAACATGGTGTGAATTGGAATGATTTGGAAAACTGGAAACGTCGAGGTATGTGCGTTAGTCTCAACGAAATAGGTGCTGATGAAGATATTCCACTGTTTACAGCCGACCGAGACTACATAATAGATCACATGAAGGTAAAAGACGATGAGTAATGTATTAATAAAACCTACTGAAATCGATTTAGATAGAGAGTTAACGCCTGATGATATTGTATATCAATACATCATTAACTTTAAAAGTGGTGGTGTTATAGGTGTTTGGTTGCTAACTCTTGACATTGATTCAGGTATAAATTCAATGTCATATACTCTCCCATTGATTAAACCAGAAGCTCCGAAAGTTCTTATGATTCCACAGAAGATTAATGTTTCTCAAGTTGAATCAGTTTGGATTGCTAAAGAAATGAACGCTATACAATTCTACAATGACAGCGATAGAGTTTGATTATCCACCATTCATGATTATTCGTATTTATAATGGTACGAATAATGTTGATGTACTTACATTCGAAGATGCGTGGAAACGGTTCATACACACAAAACCTTTCCGTATTCAAGTATACGATGGTTATCAAGATGCTAAGTGGAAAGTAAACAAACTAAATCAATTGATTAGGCACGACGATTACAGAAAGAATAATAGATGTAAAGCTGTACCATACACTCAACCGAATTATATTGATATGTTGATGGAAGACCTTGATTTACTCTAGTGGTTGACCACATTCTTTACAGTATTTTTTATTAACTAATTTTTCTCGTCTTCCCTGTTCGAGAATTAGTTTAACCCATAAATTATACGGGGCCATTCCGTGATATGTCTCACGAGAAACTGTTTGGCGAGTAAGTTCTCTACAGGCTACGATCATTCTAGCTAGTGTTGCGTCAGATAATTTATTTAGATCATGCATAGAATGCGATGATATCATAATTAATAGCTATTTTCTTAATTAATTTTGTTGATTAATTAACATTTTAATTAAAAGGGGTGCTATACTATGGTGGATGAACAAAAACGAGTATAAAAGAGGACTCAATATGAAACAATCTAGGAAAGATCTTTGTCGTAAAATTTTTCACGAGCATGATGGTGCACATGCGAAAGGCGAAGATAAAACAAAAATTCTTCAATTATTTGAAGAAGTGGGGGCAGCAAAGAATAGTGCAATTGTTTATTTTTCACAAATAAAACATGAAGCAAACAATGCAGTAGCGTCTACTGAACCAGAGCGATCTTCTGATCCAGAAATGACAACATCTACTGATGTGACAGCCGCTCAAGCAGATACTAACCCTGAACCTTCTCACGAAGAATCAACAGTATAACCATAGTTTACCTACCATGAGCAACGCATACACTTGGAAACACTGCACCGTCTTACACGATTACATGGTTAAGTCTGGGAGTGTTTTGTGGATACCCACATACCGATATAGAGTTTATTATCTCGGATTTCAAGTTAAATCAGTTATGGAAATGGGCGATAATAAATTTTCCATAACTGATGTTGCAGGTAAGGTCTATAAAGAAATTAGCGATCCATTAGACGAAGTTCTTTACGTCGAAGAAGTGACTATTAGAACAAAGCATAATGGTATAAATTCTATAATGCCGAGAACATAAAAATGACTATTACAGTAAAAGAAGTACAGGGTGATTTTTTCAGTAATAATGCTGAGCTTATAATTCATGGCTGTAATGACATGGGTGTTATGGGTGCAGGCATTGCCGTTCCTATTAAACAACAATATCCATTAAATTTCGTTGCATATGAACAAGAATGTAAGGATGGAATCGAGTTAGGAAAGGTTGTCTTTAATAATGAAGATGGTGGTCCAGTCATAGCGAACGCGATTACACAACATCTTGGTAAGCTAACAGAAAATGGTTTACCTATATCGTATGCAGCAATAGAAACTTGTTTCGAAAGAGTCAAAGAGTATTGCATGGCGAATGATATTAAAACGGTAGCCCTACCACGAATCGGCGCTGGTTTAGGTGGTGGAAACTGGGATCTTATTTTGGGAATATTAAAAAAAGTATTCGTCAATCAAGAATTTGATATTGATGTGGTGGTTTACTATCTATGATTAGCACAACAATATCTTTTTTCGCTAGAAAGAATAAAAGCGAAAATCCTAAAAATGAAACCATTGGGTTTATCAATGCAAATTTGATTGATAAAACTGAATCGGTTAAAAAGATTTGGGAAGCCAAAGAAAAATATGAATTATATTTTTCAGCTATGGATGGCCTGCCTGAATTAGAAATAGTTAATATCTATGAATTAGATTCTGATAATGTTGTTGTTATGACTGATAATAAACTTGATCAGTGCAATAAAACTACAAAAATGTCAGAAATTGATTTTCTGAATCGTTTAAAGGTTATTGAAATAAAGGTTTTATACCGAGGTAGCAAAGTGGTTGACTGACATGACAGCTAAGAAATTTTATTTTTCTAAGATACATGAAGGATTGTGGGCATTTTACTATTACGGAAATTTTACGGGCGCTATCGTAAAAGATATAGTTGAGTCTACTAAATGGAAATACGTCGAAACAAACGGTACATTAGAACGTATCAAACTATCCCCACCTAAATTTTTATATCACGTTTCATTAGAGCATGTCTTTTGGAAGGGACAAGATTTTGCTGAATCTGGTGATGTTTATCTGACTCTACCTTCGCGTGGAGAAGCAAAAAAATTCTTGATGGAAAATGCTGCCCTATCCTCAATAATGAAGAACCAATTTGGCACCAATTCACACCACAATACCAATTTAAATTTTCACGATGATATAATACCATTACAAATAAATTAGGAGAAATAACATGGGTTGTATGGACAGTAGAAACGATTATACAGCTTCTCAAGAAGAACGTGCACTTAGGAAAGCAATAGCTGTTACTGAAGAACTTAGAACCGGAGAGATGGATACTGGACTATTTAACAGTAGAGGCTGGGAAGAAGGTAGAAGAAATGTTGGTGATCTTGGAACGTTGGAATCGGACTTGTGTGCTTGGTTTACAAGTGCAGATGCCCCTCAAATCAGCGCACTAAGTCTAGAAGCTCAAATGTGGTGGCGTGATCATCAAGCAATGGATGAGAAACGTATACAGAGAGAATCTGACGAAAATTCTGATAAAAAAGAATTAGCAATTCTACTCAATGATCGATTATCAAAAAATGATATTCAATTATTAAAAAGATATTTTCATGGTTCATTGAAATTAGATGATGCAGGAAAATCAATCTAATGTTAGGTGTTCTAATGGAAGATATGCTCCGCGAAGCGGATGCAGAAGATGATGATGAATATGATCATCCAAATAATTCCGTGTGGATAATTGCAACTGATGATTCTGGAGAATCGCACGTAATGGTTCGTCCTAACATTCATTGGTCATTTTTTGAAAACGGGACAACTACAGAAGAATTAGGAATGCGTGGTTTAGAAGTTCTTCCATGTGGGGTGCACGAAGTAACAGTATTATTTAGTACGTCCACAGACTGGGAGACTGGCTATGTAGACGATACTTGGTTTGACTATAGCAGCCACAAGCCACTGTGGAAATATGATGAAATACCGGCTTAGAAGCCCATATACATATCATCCACTGCATGGAATGATTAAAAATGATACTTTCTTTTATCAGGTAGATGGTTCATTGGCATCTATACATCTATTCATGGGTAACGATACAAGTTTATTTGGTGGTACTGAATGGATATATGAAATGATTCATTTATATAATTCATCATATCCTAGTGATGATTACAAAATTAAAATTGAAGCATTTTTTGATTTTAAATGGACTGATGTTCAAGTAATAACGGCAGTTTGTGAACTAGAGAAATTATGAACTATATAGCAACACGGCAAGAAGGTGATACATGCATCGTGTTCGGTATCCATACTATGGAATCTGGCTATCAAGAGATTAACACAGCATCATTGCAATCTATTGGCGAATATGGTGATGAATATAGTTGGTTTGGTGATATTAATTATATAGACAATGTGAAAGAAATATTACTCAGAGAGTATAAAGATATTTACGAAGAATCGGGCGACGTTTTTTGGAAAGATACCATTAAAATTCGTGGATATTTTTCTGATATTAGAAAAGCAACAGGAGTTGTTTCACCGTGGCAAATTGAATCTATGTTAAAAGCACTTGGAGAAATTTGATTATGAAATTTAGAATATTTAATTATAATGAATTTTATAGTGTTGCTTGCCTTTATAATGGTCGTAATCCTGATGGTGAAATGATATGGAATGATGCTGATAGTGATCCATATGGAAAACGAAATGGAATTGAATCAGAGTATATTCAATATAACGTATTTCCATATGATGTTCATCAACAAATAATAAAAGACATAGGAGTTATACCAGCAGATACAGATATCGGTATTCAATATTTAACTAAAGAAAACACATGGCTTTTTATGGAATTAACTAACATTGAAAATGTTATAAAGTCTATTGAGAATTTGATTAATGAAGTCTAAAAAATTACAGCCAAAATTTAGGGTTATATTAATTGATGGTTCACCTCAAAACACATGGTTTGGTTCTACTTATATAGGATACAATATGCCATTTGATACAACATCATTTCATCAAGCTTCATTAATACGTGAATATGATTATTTTGATTTCGGTATTAGCTATTCAAACATCATGTTTGGCGACGAACAATGGCTTAATGATATATTAAAAATAGTATCAGAATCAGTAGGTTCGATGGATGATATTAAAGTACAGTGGTATAACCCAAGATATAAAGAAGTTAAACGCAATAAATACAAGGGTAGATGGGTTAATTACAAACAAAAAGTATTAAGCGATTGCCTAGATTCATTGGAAGAATTATAAATGAATTTTAGAATCAGAAAAAGAAATCCAGCTTATAAGACTAGTAGACCTATAAAGCCGATAATATCAGATTTTTATATTATTTTGGATGAAAAGCAAGAATTTGGTTTTCGTCTAGCAAGCAACGGAAGTTATTGGTCTAGTGAAAATCATTTAAAGTACGGTGATTTCAATTTTATAATGTCCACAATGAAATTAGTGGAAATTAAAGAATGTGATGATTTGGATTTACCTAATGAAGATGAACTAAAAGAATTTGTTGATCAGCTTCTATGTGATAGAGGCTATTATCTTGAAGCTGGTGAAGATGATGGGCAGTGGCATCCATACTATATCTACGATGAATTAAAACATATGGAAGATATTTGAATGGTTAAACGATATAAACTTATTGATTTAGACACTGGAAAGGAAATTGGTAAGTTTTTTTCAGCAACATCTGCATCGCGCAGAGCAGAACTTGATGGCCTTGAATCATTTTCAATAGAAAAGATTGAAGAAATTGGTAAGTCACTAATACTGGGTGCTAGTGGTGAATATACATCAATTGATGGAGAGTTATGAGTGAACTGAAACATATGTGCATCATGGATTCTTTTTCACCATTAAGTATAATGGATGATTATTCCCCACTTGAAACAGAAATAAGCTTAACCTTATTCCATCCACTATATACAAATTTAGAAAATTTAATCCAAACACCAATGACAATCTATAATCCAGCAATTAAAAATAGCAGTATACATGGAAATGTCATACGTATTGAACACGAAAAAGGTCAAAATATTAAAATTGATCTAAAAATAGAGATTAAAACTAACGAAAATGATATAATAATTAAAATGTATAATCAAATAAACACACCACTATATTATTATTTTAAAGCCGATACTGATTGTGCAATTAATAAAACAATCAGTAGATTAACTCAAATATAATCAAAGGATTTTCGTATGTTCGCACCAACAGAAGAAGAATTAAGAATCGCGACCGCTTGGGTCAAACACAATGAAGTATATGAATTAAATAGAAAGATAAAATATTTTTCAGCGCTACGAGATTTCGCCGAAGGTGATAAATCAGAAGAAGTAATGACACTGATTGGAGAATTTGATGGTCTAGATGATGAAATAGACGATGATATGATTGCCACACTCGAACATAGAATCGATCTTATGAATATAAAAATGAATACTTTAATAGATGATCTTTCTATTTCCAACGGAGTTCCATTTTTATATAAAGAAAATATTATCAAAACCGTTGAAGCTGAGAAAGCCCGTACAATGGAGCTATACGAAGCTCAAGCTGCTGAGATAGAAAAAAATTCTGATAATATAGAAGAACGAGAAGTAAATGATGCAGGATCGAAAACTAATTGGACTGGTTGGATGATAGTATTTTCACTATTAGCAATTTTATTACTGACCATCACACGAGTTTAAGATGCGAAAATCAGTTCGAGAAAAAAGAATTGATTGGATGGTCAAACATTATGATGATTTGACGAATGGTGCCAAAGTTAATGTGTTTAAAATTTTTCCATTGTCAGAAAGAACTGGTACTTTTTCTGACGATGTAACTCAATTATCTGATAAAGATATAAAATCTCTTTATGATTTATTTCATAGAACTCTTAGCATCAACGAGCCATACCAAAGAATAGTTGATACTCTTATTGATTTATAATTCAATCATTTTCTTAATTGAATTTTTAAATTCAGGAGTATACCAATTGTTCATAAACTCATAAATTTCAATAACAGCTTCTTCATTTGATCTATCTACAAGTCGTTGTAAAGACATAGCCCAGTAATAACTGCCATAAAAAACAGAATCCGTTTTGTTTTTAACTTCAAATGGATGTTGTGGGTTTCTATTGTGAATTGAAACAATATCTATCCCACCAGTCTTCTTTTCACCAAAATAGTATCGTATAGCATTTTCATGTTTTTGACTTGTCAGAACACTATACATAGATACACTGACTATAATATAACGCACCATAATTAACTCAGATAAGTATAAGCTCTGGCATATTTTTCCAGTCGATCAAAATCTTTTTTACGCAATCCCTTCAATCGCTTAATATCCATGTTATGTGTAAGGTCAGATTTTTTAACAGCGCTTGCCATTTTATCAGTAGATACCTCTTTAATGTAAACAGTCAGATAATCATCATCGTCAGAATGAGTCATTATGCTAATAGACTTTATCACCGCTTCACTAAATCCCTCGTCAGCAAGCATCTCCAACGTCCAGCACGTATCTTCTACTAGATCATGCAACCATCCCACAATCATATACTCATCACCTAGATGCCTTACACCTTCAGCTACAACCATGCAATGTTCTGCATAAGGTCTGCCACCTTTATCTACTTTGTGTTCAAATTCCGTACAAGCTATCGCCATCGCTCTTGCTAAAGTTGCCAATCTATTATTCTCCTATAATTAAATATGTATTAACATGTCAACACTATCAATCAAATCAGTATCAATCCAACCAAAATTAGTTTTTTCTTCGATGCTCCATATATCACCATCAACCAAAAAATCATCCAATAGCTTCATTAATCTATGAAGCCATTTAACATCACCATACATGACGTTATAAATCTCTTCAAATGAAGCAGTCGTACCTATAATGTCATTATTATCTATTATAAAAAGTGCATACTTGTTAAGTTTTATATTGAATCTATTTCTTATTACAACTCTATAATTTGGTTTTTCCGTAGTCATTAGTGAGTATTCATTTCATCTATTTTTATAATTCATAGATTCTACCAGATCAACATTCTCCCATAACGTATTGTTTGGTAATTTACGTATAGTAACCAACTTAACGCCATTGGGACCATTTTTAGGTAATCTGACTTCGACAAATTTTCGAAGTTTATCAACCCACTTTCTATCACCAACGAATATTCCTTGTTTGTCAATTTCAGATAACATAACTTCTTTTACTATGTTTGGTGATATACCATCGTGTTTGTACCCAACCAAGAATATTGGATTCACCAATTCAACATTGTGAAAATATTGCTCATTCCATTCAAATTCGACTTGTTTATCTTTAAGCCTGAATAATAGTAATCTATGTTCAATCATATTGTTATCAATCCATCTATATATTTTGCTTGCGATATATTAATCCACGTATTATCAACTGACTGTTCGAGTTGAAGTAAAACTTCGTTATTAGGATTTATCGTAAATGGTTTAATAGTATTTTTCATAGTGTCATCAATCAAAGTCTTAGCCCAACCTGAATCACCAGAAAAGATATCATTGAACTCACGTAGAGATATATCTCTATAATTACACATTGTTATTTGGTTATCAGAAAATCTTCCGACTAAAAATGCATTTATTTTATCTAAATCATCATTAGTAAACACTGGCATTCTTCTCTCAGAATGATAATGTTTAAATATGATTACAATATTATTCGACATTATTTTATATCTTCAATTTTAAGTAACTTAGTTTCAACGGTTTCATTAATCCAACAACCATCTTGTTTACGATAAACGACTGGAATACAATCATCTTCCCATCGAGTATCACTTTGCATTCCTTCTATCATTTCATTTGTTTTTCTTACCACTACATCTAACCAATCAGTATCACCCGATATTTTTATACCTCTTACATCTACTGTAAGTACTGCTGTTAAAAAACCATTGATAGTTCTCCATCAGGTCTTAGCCCCATCACTGCACCACCCAACGATGAGTCTATAGAAACATATGAATAGTAATCATCTTTTTTTGATGCAAAATAAACTCTATATTCTTCATTCATAGTTTATTCATTTCCAAAACAATCCCATCCACCATAATAGTTTCAAGACTTTGAATCAATATCCATATAGTTTGTCCACTTTCCTTTTCAAGTTGATTGAATTCAACTTCTGTCCAGTGTTTTTCATTTTCAATGATATTATTAAACGCTATAACAGCCTTTTCATAAGTATCAAAATATTCATTGTAATAAGTGTTAGGATCCTCCCAATCATACGTACCATCATACGCAGAAACCAAATATTCAATTTTCTTACTCATATCTAATATTATCACATAATTAAAGGTTTTTCTATGCTATAATTAATAATTAATTGTAGAGAAAGACTATGAATAAAGTATTTGAAGATGCCAATCAAGGCAGCAACCAGTATAGCGTTATTCTGGAAGATGTGGGCGGTGTTAAATGTAGCGTATTAAACTATCCGTGGGCCGACACACTGCCAGAGGCAAGTAAAAAAGCTATTGCCCTTGCCAAGTTGCAGTTTCCCGAAGTTAATTGGATGGTGTCTTTTATATTTGAGGGTAGACAAGATCCACTACATACCAGCAATGATTTTCCATTGGATATACCATCAGATTAACATGCATATCGTAACATTTACATTAGTAAAAAATGGTTCATATCAAACCAGAACATTTTCATATCTAAGCGAAGCAGAAGATTTCTTCAAAGGATGCATTGAAGATCAGTGCCCATCAGTTGTGCTTAGATTTCATGGTAAGGCTGGTGTTGAAACACTAAAAAGATTTAATATTAGCAGGCTCAACAGAAAATTAAATGATCTTGATAATATTTAATAGCGTTGTGGTTTTCCCTTTCGTTTCATACCCTTTCGACTAATCGCGGGTTTCACTAACCTATCTTTAGAGTTAGTCATTCTCCCAGTCAAGTGAAAATAATCACAGTCTGGACAATGATACGCCCTCAGTGGGTACTTATTCTCCAAGATAAAATCTTCTGCTTGTTTGCGATTAAGATATTTAACTTTCTCACTTACAGGACAAAATCCAAATTTAATTCTAGACATTTCATTTCCAATTATTTTTTATTTGCCACGCATTGCCACACACCAATATTGTGTGAACAATGAATAGTTTCATCACTAAACATTCGAACAGACTGTCGTGTATGAAAATAAGTATCTCCTACTCCCATAACTAAATCGTCGCTAACATGAATTTTGTAATGTGTTGAAAATGCAGATGCACTTACCAACGAATAAATAACAAATATCACTGCCACGCAAATAGCTATAAGAACAGCCCATTTAACATATTTCATCGAGCAATTATAACATAAAAATTAATTTAATAATGTTAAGTGGATCACATTAAATTATCAACAATATCAATAACTTACATGGTATAATAGCAAATGGAAAGAGTAGAAGCAGATTTTTTTATAATAACATTTATAAAAAAGAAAGATGATACAATGGAAAATGTCACCTTTACTACACGTATTGAAGCTGAAAATAAATTCAAAGAGTTTATTAAAGAAGATTATCACTTTGTAGCTTTATACGATTTTGCTGGTCTTTTAAAAGTTCATGATAGTAATGTTAAAAGAAGAATAGAAACTATAATTGAAAAATTGGATGATATATGAGTAGCGAATTTGCATACGAATTGCATTTATTTGACGATGAAAATGAAGATATCGCATTTAAGATTTACAATTTTGTGGTTGGCACTCTGGCGTATAGAGCTTTTAATCGAGAGATACAAGCCGCAATTGTTAAAAAAGCAATTTTATATGAATATATTGATGATGAAGGACCACTTGAATTTGCTGAGTATTATCGAAGTGAAGAAATTAAAAACCAAATCGATATTGTTGTAAGTTACATGGATAAAATATGATAGGTGAATATTTACTAGTTTATATAAAAACGAAACATGATGAAACTGTTAGAATAAACTATCACGACTTGGATTATGCACTTTACCAGTTCGAAGAATATGCAAATGCAGATTATCACCATGTTGCCGTATATGATAATGTTCAAGCTTTGAAAATATACGATAGGCATACGAAAGCTATGCGTGATGAAATTTCTAAAATGGATTTGATATGAAAGGTTTTTGTTCTCAAGTACAGCACTTATGTTTGATATAAAATATATAGTCAATTATAAAAAGCTAGATTCTGAAGTAAAAGTTACGAAATTATGTAAATCATATGATGATGCATATGCTTATTTTAATTCATGTGCTAAAGAAAAATTTGCATACGTTGATGTTATTGAAGTGATTAATAACATCGAAAAAACAGTAAAGTTAAAATATTCTGTACATCATGAAAAAGTAGTTGTTGATGCTTGTTTTGCAATGGATAAAATATAATGATTTCACATCCTCCATTTATTGTAGTTTCTCATGCAGTTGGAACCGAATTGACAGAAGGTGGTGTCGCAGTTGCTTTTGATGATAAGAAAAAAGCTGTCGAGTCCTATCATGCAGAATGCATGAGAGTGGATAATCGTAACGTGGAATTATATAAGAACGTACCATTCAATGAACACGGAGATTGTGATTCTGTTTTAATTCGGTGTTATGTAATAGATGTAGCTATTCAAGGTCTTTGTGTAATATGAGTATTAATTATTATTTGAAATATATTCAAGTGATGGAGTATCTAATATGATTAGGCAATATATGAAATCGCGTGATGAATCAACACTTAAATCAATAGAAAAAATGGATTTAATTTAATATGTGTTTTGTAATTACTGCCCAAGAAATAGATTCAAGAGCCAAGCACAATCACTTTTGTCCGTGTAATGGTGAGGGTGCCAGTTGTTTGCATGAAGATACATCAATACCAATAACAATACCAATAAAATTGATAGAATTAGAAAAATATTGCATTATTATAAAAATACAGTGGATAGATTCTAATAAAAACAAAACATCAGAAATAGATCTTAATTTCGTCGAAGAAATCATTAAGGTTTATATCAATAAACAATCGCAGGAATGGTTAGTGAAAATGGATGAACTTTAGTTGTTTTTAACTGCACCAACTCTTTTTTGTGGACGAGCATCAGAAGCATCGTTTTTCTCACCAGTTCTATTCTGTCTTTTGTGATGATTCTTTAAAGCTGTCATAATGCGTTGAGCTTCTACATCACCAACTTCTTGTTTAAGCTGATTGTAAGTATCAAGAAATTCTTGGGATGCTTGTTGATCATCACCCATATATTCAATGGCTTTATATAGCTTTTGCTTTAATCTAGAAGCAACTATAGATTCATTCATGTTTATTTGTAAATCTGCTAATTTCATGTACACCTCTCCGACTATTTTAATATTTATGCTAATAATCGTATTGGATGTGAATTAATTATCGAAGAACTTTAACCATTCCATAATTATCTGGACCATTATCAACAATTGGCTTTTTAGGAATTAATTTATTATCCTTAAATGGTTTATAATTCACTTGATGGTGGTGTCTATTAAATTTCCATACCACTTCTGCTACGTCTGGATGTAGATCAGCCAACATTTGAGATTTGGGCAGTGTTCCTTCTTCATCATAAAATTCTTTACTATTACCACCACGCATTCGCTGTGTTGTTATTTTCCCACACAAAAAAACATTAAATTGAATTGTACACAAACCATCTTTAAGAACTCTGAGAGATAGATCAGTATCTTCGTTATAGCGCCCTCTCCATCGATATTCCATTTCATTATCGATTAGTAAGCAAGAATAGATGCGAGTGTTTAAAACCAATGGCGGTACACCATCAGTGGCTTTACAGAAAGAATCATAATTTAATCCAGCTACAGGAACATTCGTGTATCTATCAACAAAATCTTCAGCAGCCCTAAGCGTATCGGCACATTCAACTGTTAATTTTTGATTATCCGTTAAATAATAAAATGCCTCCAAATTATCATCCATAACCCAATGGCGTCTAAACCCATCATCTTTAGAATGATCTAGGCAAAAATTTCGAGCAGAACCCGGCCCCCTCGACTTCTCTCCACCAAATTCATCACAGGTGTTATATGCATCCAAATACTCTTGTGGAAGCGTTAGAACGCAAGCCAGATCCACAGCAGTTTCCATATAATTAGAAAATTCAGATTCCTCAACAATGATATAATGCTCAACACCCATTTTATTTAATATTCTGGATGTGACTGTATTTTTCCAGCGGCCTTTCGATACTACATAAACTGGATATCGAGGATGTGTGTTTTTTGGGTTAACCCATTTATGTTTCAAGGCTCCACGATGTGGTCTGAATGGATGCCATGTGCTTTTTGTTTTGGTTGTTATTTTTTGATTAATTCGTTTACCGAATTCGACTGGACAGCCAATGGTAATTTCTTTAATGTCTGGTGATATTTCAAAATCGTACAGTGCGTTAAATTCATCTAAATCATCTTTGGTTGCAAATCTAATGCGCAAAGTGCCATAATCGTGCTGGATAACGAGTAAATGGTAAGGAACCTGTTTTTTCTGATTGAATTCAGGCATTCCGGTCCAAATTTCGTGCATATTTACCTCAAAAAATAATATAATTCAATATTATCAAATAGTTATGTGATTGTCAATCAATGACTCACTACAATATTGTGTGGAAGATCACTATACTGAATACGGGAATTAATTACAATGGGTAATGAGCTATTCATTGGGCGATTTAGTAAAGTACAAAAATGCAAATGGCAAAGTTGTCGTAGGCAAATTATCGGTGTGTTTCAATGGCAGTGATCATTATGTGGTCGATCCATTTGATGGTAGACTATTACCAAAAAGATTAACCCATAAAGAAATTTTAGGAGTCACACCCTCACTTACTGAAATGGAATTTAAAGCCAAGAGGATGGATAGAATATGATTGAGTACCATATATCTTACAAAGACCATTCATCTCACATTTACGAAAGTATGAGATTTTCAATTAAAGAAAATGCATTAACTGCATTTAAAACCAAAACGAAGGGATATGATCACGTAAAACTGGTGGAAAAAAATACAAATTCGAAAAATTCAGATACATATAAAATATTATATGAATTTAAAATTGAGCGACTATATCAAATATCAGAAATTTGTCGAATAATGGATGTGATATAACAACATGAAATATGTACTTTACTACAAATACGCTAAAAATTCTGATTGGCATAGTGAAATATATATTAAATTGTATGCAGCAATGTTAGCTTTTGATGCAGAAGTTAATAATGCATATGAAGTGCAATTGTGGGATAAGTCAGAAGGTTCAAAAAAACTTAAATGGTATCACGAGCTTCTTTATAATGAATTTATTAGTACTTTAGAAATATTGGATAAACTTTAATGAATATTACCTCCACCGACGCCGTAGTTCATCCCACACGCCATTTTCGTGCCTATACTGACTGAGTTCTTCATGAGTCAGGCTATGCAGCTTAGTGACCTTTACAACGTCATCCATAAGCTCTGGAGTGAAAGGAACACCATTATTAAATGATTTCATCATCCACATCAGATAATTTGGATCAATTTCCAGCAAATCATTGGGAGATGTGCCCTTGTACTTTCCAAATTTGAGTGGCAAATCATTAATTTTTAAATGTTTTTTCATAATTCTGATATAATAACACATATGAAATTTGATGCATACTCAGTAGAAATATACAAAGATGACAATTTGATAGAGCCTGCCTACACCTACATGTTCGAAGAAAGAATTAAAATGGATAAATTCTTTGAAGAAGAAATTTCATTTAATGATATTGATAAGGCAATTAAATACGCACACAATTCTGAAAACGAAATCACAGAAAAGTTAGAAGAATATAAAGCGTATGGTCGCAAATTAGGCAACAGTAGAAATATTATTGAAATATTGGTGAATATATGAGTTTTGATTTATACATAATAGAAGTTTATGACATGGAAGATTTTACTAATCCTGTTTATTCTAGTGAGCAAAAATCAAAGTCGGATATAGATAAATTATTTGATGAAATAATAGCAAGCCCTCACACAGCAAGAGCGATTAAGTATGGGACTATGAAAGGTGCTGGTGCTCGTGTGTTGCTTGGTGAATATTTATCACAAGATGCTAAGCTTGGTGACTTCGGTAATGTTGTTGAAGATTTGGTGAAGATGTGACAACTTATGAAGTTCATGTGCTGGAGGATTTTTGGTTTGAAGAATTAATCATCAATAAGATTGTTAGTTATGATTATGCACTTACAACATATAAAAGACATGTAAAATACGATCCATTTAGAGCACGATTACTAGCTATTCGTAATGATGGTACATCATCCATTGATAGATCTTATTATCGAGACAAACATATGTCTATATCTCGTATTTGTGCTGAAATGGATGTATTGTGAGTCTTTATGAAGTTCATGTGCTTGAAAATACATGGAGCCAAGATCATATAATCGGTTTAGATTCCTATAATGAAGCATTAAAACTATTCAATCAATATAAAGACGATAAACCATTAATAGTATTGTTACATTAATAGACAAACATAATAATTATGATACGCTTGTGTATCATCAAGCTACTGAAGAAACAATGAAACTGAATTTACACAAAACTGGATTCGATATGAGTTATCAAGTAATTTCTAGAGTATCTAGAGCAAGCGCTGAAATAGTAATCAAACAAACCGACTATTACGATTATGCATTGGACTGGTTTAATAAAACGATAAAAGAAGATCCGTTTCTAGTTAAAATAATCAAAACGCATCCAGCAAATCAATCAGTGTCGCATACTATTTCATTTAGTACGCTCAAGGTGCACAGGCGACATACAAAAGAAATGATGATTCATATTTCTGAACTAATGGATCTGATATGAAATTCTTTGTTTCATACAAAATGATATCTGGTGAAGATTATACCTTGTTTGGTGTTCATGCTGAACACCATGACGCTAAAATTTCTTATTATTATTTATTAAAAGATAATCCGTATGATATTATTATTCTACAAGGTGATACATTTGAATCAGCTCAAATAATCAAATCTTCTTGTAAAGAAGCTGCTGATACAAGCGCGTATGCATGTGATATGTTAATTAAGTTATAAAATTAAAAAGAAGCTGCTCATCCTAAGACCTTCCAAGTACCGCCATTCCGTAGTCTTGATTATCCCTACGGTCGGGAGTTGAACCCGAGAAACACTTCTCGTGGAAAATTATATTAACCCAAAATATTTAAATACCTGCCATCCAAGATATATTATTATAGCAGCCCCAATAAGACCACAAATTACACACATTAAAAGAAATATTAAAAAATCATTTGGATTTTCCTTTTCAGTTATTGGTGGTAATGGTTTTTGTTTAATTAATGTTTTAGTTTTACCTTCTGTTATTCGCATTTCGATATCTCACCAGTTGAATCATACTTTACTGTTATAGCATCGATTCGGTTATTAATTCTTCTAAACACAATATAGTTTATTCCACCGATACATTCAACCACATAGTTCTCATCTACCTTAGAATTTTCTTCACTGACCACATTGAACAATGCTGAAATAAAAACCAAAAAACAAAATAGTATACCTAATATAAGCTTACTGTTCATCTTAATACTATCCACCAAGCGGCTGTATACAAGCCAATTAAAATTACTATCGTTACAATCAAAGCTATTTGAAGTATGGTTGATTTATTCATTCGCATTTAGCAACAGTACCATCAGGATTAAATCTAACAGTAATACCTGACATAAAATCATAATACTGCACACCGTTTAAGCATATAACTTCATAGTTATATTGCTGTCCATTAGCATTTTTATAAATAGATGCCAAAAACATTCCTAAAAAGAAAATTGCAAGAAAAAGAAACACGAATATAGTATTCAACCATGAAACGGGACTAGACATTATTTACATACTCATTATTATATTTGAAACAGTATATCACAATAATCATTAATTATGATATAATACTACTATATTAATATTGTGAAGTAGATCACATGTATACAGTACATTCGACAAGAGGCTCTAAAGCGCATGGAGAGTATCGATATTGGCATAAACTATCCAGCGTTTCTTTGTGTTTAACTCGTTGGGGGGCAAACTGGCTCTATAGGAGGCATGTAAAATCTGGAATCTACATGGAAGTAAAATTAACATACGATGCCCCTAATAATTCAGATACACAAGTATTGAAGCATTACGATAGAATTGGAGAAATTAAAGTACTGTCAGCTATGAGAGATTTGGACGCATTATAAAATGAAATTTCCAGACTCCGATATACATACCGTAAACTGGATAGATGAAAAAAATTACGAGAGTAGGACATTCTTTAATAAAAACAGTGCCATGATATTCTTTAATGAAGTTGTTAAAAGACCAAATGTTCTAGAAGTTTGTGTATTCTATGAAGGTGGTGAAGAACGCAACCTTATCCAAAAGTATAACAAAATACAATTAGAACAATTTATGCAAGATGATATAGAAAAGTTAAAAACGTTATGAGGTATAATTCAGGGATAGAATATGTGGTGTCGGCTGATTCCAGCGGTGGTATGCCCAATTTTAAATCATTTGAAACATTAGAACAAGCAGAAGTTTATTATGATAAAATGATTGATGCTAATTACGAACATGTGATGTTATATGAAGAACGTTACGAAAATAGCTATATAGTTAAAAAAACCCTGTTCGTTTATGATATACACGTAAACAAGAAAATGAAGGAACGCTGTGATAGCTTAGATAGTATTTAATTCCGTTTCTACTTGTGTCATCTCTTTTTCAAATTCCTTTCTACAATATTTTGCTATCTGACTAGATCGAATATACCCACCCATATTATCATATACAACTAGCATAAGACGTATTTGAAAATCACCATTATTGATTCTTTTTAATCAAATCTCTAGCATCAAATAAATTATTGGATGGTCTATATTCAACGACATATTTCATACTTTGCAGATTCATAATTTACCCAATTGTTCAATTGCTGTGTTCATAGAATATTCAACTTCCTCTACATCGAAGCTTATCATTGTATCATTTGATAAAAAATTCCCATCCCCATCATATGTTATTTTCATTAACTGAACTCGATAATTATTCTGCCTAACACGATATCTAAACTTATTCAATATTCCATCGTAATCATCAGTAATTAATGGATCTTCTTGATACCAAATATCTTCAGTTTTTCGATATCTGATTTTATAATTCACCATCCCCACTATAGTTTTAGCAACTCTTTTTCTACTTCAGACATTTTCATTTTTTCGTCAGCCAATGAAAAATGTTTGATTATCTCATATGATGTAACAACACCACGAGGATCTAAATATTTCACAAATAATTCAACTTCAATACAGTTACCATTCACAAATTCGTTGAATTTATCAACAATAGTCTGTAGCTCGCCCCCGCTTTGATATAATACTTTAACATCGCTGAGTTTACTTTGTTGATAATGAATATCATAATATACTATTGATTTATTAGGTTGCATCCAAAGCCCCACAACTAATTTCCATATCGGCATCAACTTTTCTATAATATGATTTAAGTAAATCAAGAGCGGTTGCATCGTTTATATACCCATAAATTTCAATAATTTTAATATCTAAATCAGGTCGTAAACTATTGAATTGATCTAGTGCAGACTCAAAACTATCAACCCATATAAACCTTAGATCATTAAATTTAGAACCATCACCATCCCATACAATTTTATATAGCTTATAGCCTTTCATAATTAAATACCATCCAATACGTCACATGCATTTTTAATTTGGTGAGTAAAATATGAGCAATACTTTTTAATCATTTTGCTATCAATACCATTATCATCTTCTTCGTATATTGCAATATAATGAACTTTATCCAGCATCTTTCGCTTATAAGCGAACATAACATTACTACGATACGGAAAATGATATTGCTCAAAATTATCATCGGGCGTTTCTCTGACAATCATTTTGAAATTCATATTAAATCAAGCTCTTTACATATAGATTCACTAAAAACAGAAGATTCCATTGTAGACATTTTTATTAATGAATCTGATCTATTATCCTGATCTAATGAATAGATAGCAACAAATGACCAATTTGATTGAGCCAAAGATTTATAATGTTCTTCTGCTTCTTCATACGTATCAAAATATTGACAATCAGAGGAAACATCAACTCGCTCTCTTGAATCAACCACATATCTCATAACAATGTCATCTCATCACAAAGTTTATTTATTTTAGTTTTGATGGTTTGATCATAGCTATACACTGGCCTATGATCGGTTCCATAATGATCTATTTTAATAATTTTTGCTCTAAGAACATTATCCTTTTGCATCACTGCTGTAAATTTTGAGATTGCATTTTCTAAAAGATCAAATGGAAACTCATCATTTTCCTGATTCACACCAGTCAGTTTTTCAACGTACAGTATATAATTCATATCGCATCCAGTTCAGAACAAATTTTTTCAGATTCTTCGAAGGAGGCACGATGCCGACGACCCACAGGTTTCGGTTGGGAAACGCAGTGGCACCAGAGATAACCGCAGATGGAGCGGCCCATTGGCCTCCATCGGGTGCAATAACTTGCATTTCCGCTCATTGTCTGATATCATAACATCAATGCTTATCGAAAAAGGACATAAAGTTAGGTTTTATCCTAACACAAAACAAAAAATATTGCTAGAGCAATATTTTGGTGCCAACCGTTGGGTCTGGAATACTGCTTTGTGGGCTATGTCTAATTTCAGGAAAGATGAAAATAGCTATTTTTCAACTAATGACATTTCAAAAACGCTAACCCAGATTAAGAAAGAGTCAGAATTTGATTGGCTGGCTGCTGTGCCAGCCACATCATCTTCTCAGACTCTGGAAAATCTCAAAACAGCGTTTAAAAATTTCAATAACCCAAAATTGAAAGCAAGATATCCAAAATATAAGAAACGACAAACCAGAGCCAGTGTTCGATTTCAAATGCAAAGCACTAACATGTCCTGCATATATCAACCATTCAATCTGTTCAAGCTCCCCAAGCTGGGAGCTTGCAAGATCAAATGGCCTAAAAATTTGGGCTATGGGTTGCCAAAGATGGCAACTGCCAGTCGATCACCTGATGGGAAATATTGGATTTCTTTCATGACGAAAACCGATATTGCTCAATTCAAAAAAACTGGCAAGTCAATCGGCATTGATGTGGGACTAAAAACTCGTGCTGTTGATTCAGATGGAAATGAATTGGCTATTTTAAATTTCACAAAGATATATGCCAAACGATTGGCACGAGCACAAAAAGTTTTAGCAAGAAAAAATAAAGACAGCAACAGGCGCAAGCGCCAAGTGCTGCGAGTTGCATCGATTCATGCGAAGATAGCCAATTCGCGAAAAAATGCAATTCATAAGATGACATCAAAACTTGTCAAAAACAATGATGTTATCTGTGTTGAATCGCTGAATGCCAAAGGCATGATGCGAAATAGAAAACTGGCAAAATCACTTGCAGATGCAAGCTTTGGAGAAATTGTCCGTCAACTAGAATATAAGTGCCAATGGCACGATAAAACCCTGATCAAAATAGATCGGTGGTTTCCATCAACAAAGATGTGCAATGGTTGTGGTTGTCTTCACGATATGCCACTTAACAAACGCACCATGAAGTGCGATTGTGGAGTGGCACTTGATCGTGATCACAATGCTGCCATTAACATCTTGGCCGAGGGATTAAATCGGTCGTTAAACGTGGAGGGAGTGGCCGCTGTTGCTGGTGCTTTTGGGCACCACCAACAAGTCAACCCGATGAAGCGTATGATTTCGCAACAATTAAATTCAGAAAACAAGGCAGGAGCCGAAGTTTGATGAATTGGAGCGGAAATTCCAATGTAAGACTACCCATGTGAAGACCAAGCAATTCTTCGTGACTTAAATCATATTTGGTTTTATGAAAACTAGCAAATCTATAATTATGAAGTTTTGCATTATTAAATTCTATCAGCGCTGTGTCATAAGCACCGGGAAAAACTTCATCATCATAAGAAACACTGATCAATTCACTTTCGTATGTTTCCTTTAGTGCTATGGTATAAATCATATCGCCTCTAAATTAATACAAATGTTAGCAATTTCTCTATGTCTTGACTCTCTATATAATTTAAGAGTGCTTGAAAAATGACCTTCATCTATTTCCATTAATTCTGCATATTTAACTTCAGGTTCATTGACCACAGATATAAATTCCCCCATAGCAAACTCTTTAGTATCATAATGCCAAACTTGATAGGGAATTCTGAATTCACTTTCAACATCAAATAAATGTAATTCGTATTTAAAATTCATAGTTTATCCATATTGTCGCATTTGAATCCCATCTTAGCTTCAACCGACCATTTATTATGCTGCTTTATAATAATATCGTCACTACCATTACGCTCAATCAGATTAACATGAAAATAATCTTTAGACACTGCCAGCGCAAATTCTGCCTTAGCAACGTGTTCTGATGTATACGTATAAGTAAAATGAGTCTCATCACTAGATTTCTCAAAGCCACGCAAAACGTATTCCATATCTATTCACCGTTTATGTATAGATTGGCTACAAGCCCCACAATACGGTCTATCAGAGGATTGCGTCTATTCATAGTCTATCCATCACACAACAAATGTGTGTGATTTCTACATGAAACTGATGGCGATATTTCTTCATTATCTTATAAGTACCATTGAATTTGTCAATGACTTTTAATTCCAAATAATATGGATCAGATGATTTCATTTCTTCATATCTTATTAAGCCATGACCATAATCTGAGAAATGTTCAGTTGAATATTTTTTACCAATAGCATTTCGACATGACACTGAATAAACTTGATTAGTCATATCAAATCCAAACCTGAACAAGTAGCTTCAATATAAGTTTCCATATCTACAGTATTTGATCGTGGTGCATACAAACTAATAATATGTCGCTTTCCAGAATATTCACACTGCTTGTAGATGCATACATAAAAATATCCTGCTTTGATATAATGTTTATACATAGACGTAACAATATCTTTAGAGCTACATTCATCTAAACTCATTTTGTTATCTTTGAATCGTCTATGTCGAACAAAATATTTCATATCAATTCTAAATTCTCAACAATTGACCCTACTTCGACTTCAATATCACCTACGTCATATTCTTTAATAATGTTAAAAGTATCATCCTCAATACTAAAAATATCTACTCGGTAGAATCCATCCTCAATAAAACCCTTAAATGTTTTAAGCGCATCATACAACACATCATGGCTTGGTGATCCTGTCAATGCACCATCCTCAGTTCTTTTATAGTGAACAAGATATCTCATATTAATTCCAGTTCATCAATAACCTTACTAAGATTATCTATAACATGTCTTTTATAGTTGGGGTTGGCTGGTCCCAATCGCATATTTTCTGGTTTATCCACCATAATTTCATTGATATATGCATGTATCCAATTGGTATTGTTGACAACATCCATGAGCGCATCATAAGCTTCGGCCCTAGTCTTATACTGTGCTTTTTCGTATTGCTGTCTGCCCACCATGCAATAATTTAGTAAATACTCGTTCATAATAAACCCAACTTAATACAACTCAATTCTAAATCAAGCTTCATTTTATTTAATTCAAATTCAGCTATTCCGATATGATGATTGTTGATTAAATTTATTTCATATAAAATAACATGGAAATAGTTCTTATTCATATAGTTTTTATATTCCTGCCTAGCATCGTCCAACGTTTTAAATCTATTAGTCGTTGTAAACATTTTAGTACCAGATTCTGTTTTTAAATATTGAATAATATATTGCATTAAATATTTTCCATTTCACCACAAACAATCCCTATATAAATGTCTGCATCGTCCGACCACTTAGATGGTGCATATTCCTTAACTATTTCAGATGTTGCAAATTTTTCTTCATCTATAGCATATATAAGAATTTCTTCATATTTGGCATCAACTAATCTATCGAGCAATTTTGATGCATCATCAAAAGATTCCATTTTATTCCAAATAGGTTCACCACACATAAATTTTCGATATTCCAAACAATACTGAATCATAATGAATCCATATCTTTACAAAATCTAGCCATTTGCGATTCATAGTCCTTATTGAATTTCCTTACCAATGTGGTGATGCCCTCTTTAATAACTACTAATTCAACTTTATGATAACCCTTTCTTTTAAAGAAATCAAAATCTAATAATGCTCTAGCCTTTGATTCACCATATTCATGTGATTCATATGAGAACGTATCTCCCCGCTCATAAGCGTCTATTAGATACAATGGTGTTATATGATTCATTAGATCGATCCCAAGCCAATACACTGCTGTTCAACAATGTTAGTGCGAAATTCATCAATTATCATTGGATCCTTATAATCTTCTATGAACAATAAACAGACATAATCAAATTTATTTTTGTTTATATATTCTCTAAACACTTTTTTAGCTTCATCCAAAGTAAAAGAACCTTCGGATTTTCTGACTTGACCTTCACCGTTCCCTTCATCTAAGGTATATCTGACAATATACTCACTCATATCGATTCCAAGTGGTCGCACCGATTTTCCATTTCAGTTTTTAAATCAAAATGTGTTTCTTCAATTAATTGTTCATTACCAGTATCGTCACATTTAAATATTTTGGCACTCACATAACCTTGCCTGATGCAATCACCATAATATGATGCTGCTTCCCATTGAAGTAATTCTTTGGTTCGTCTGGACGATGTTTTATAATCGACCTTATATTCAACTAGATAAAATACACGTTTCATATCATTCTCAATTCAAATATAGAAAATGAAATATGCGAACGTTGATCTTTCGAAAGATTTCGATGTGGATATTCTTTAATCAAATCACGACCATACTTTTGCTCTTTGTACACCGCAATATATTCAATATCCAATAAAACAGCATCATTGTATAATTTTAATGCACTTTCTTCAGAAAGATCATCCACTAATTCAAATGAATCTTTAGCAGTCTTTTTATATCTTATATGGTAAGTCATAGTGAATCCATTAATGCAGTCATGGTGGACGTATTGCGCACAGGACTGTCTGGAAACAATTTACATCGAACAAAATAATTCATTGTCATCTTGGATAATGTTTAATTAACTTGAGTGTGTTATCATGTTGTTTTTTATATAACCCAACAAAATCTATATTTGAGTTGACAAAATTTTCGTAAGACACTAATGCATCTGATTCGTCTAAGTTATCAACTGTTTGCGTTTTGCCACTGGGATTTCTTCGGTATCTAATTAAATATTTCATACCTGATATTATAACAGAAATTGACACCAATTAATCGCCTATATCAGTATATGTCTAGCGAATTCGACTGTGAACTACATCACACAAAATAATTAATTACATGGTATACTAATTAGCATGAATCCGCTCTCATATGAATTACACATCTTCCGAAAGCAAGATGAAAAGCCAGTCACTATCAGTGCGTTTGAAAAAATTGATATGTTAAATAACACATACGATTTTGCAGTTCGCAATGTAGAAATTTCTCGCGCAGTGAAATATGAAATTGATAGGAGAACAGGCTGTAGAGATATAATAGGCCAATATGTCGAAATAAAGACTGTAAAGCAAGCCATAAAAGAACTTATTATGTTATGAGTGCTTTAGATCGAGCATATTTTGTAAAATATACGACTCGTAAAGGTTCTAGTGAATTAGAAGCAACCTATATGATGGGTAAAAACGAGGCTCGTAATCATTACGATTCTCTAATAAAATATAATTTTTATGAGGTTATGTTATTTCATGGGTTTGATATGATTGATATGTATTCTGAAAGAATGGTTTCAGCCTGCAAACAATTGGATATAATATGAACTCAATTCATTACACTATCAGTTACAGAGAAACATTCGATTCTGTTAGGGTTATAATGAGCCGTATTGATAGCCTAGAAGAAGCCAGAGACACGTTTGGCATGTTAGTGCGACAACACTATACCGAAGTTAGATTGTTGCGCTGTGAGCTTGTGGGGAGTAGTACGGTATATCAAAGAATTAATTTATATCTGGATGGGCATATTAATCAAATAGATAATGTTTGTCGTGAATTATCTGCACTTTAATCGCAGCTTATTACTTCACCACCAGAATTGATTCTTATCATGATAGATTTTAAATCTTGATCATCAAAAAACATGATATACTGAACACCATAAATGCATTCTAGTTTATATTCTATTTGTGTATTTTGAACATATAATTTTTTAGCACGTTCTTTATCTTGTTCTTCCATTATAGGACCAAATATCAATATCCAAGCCAAGCAAATTATTAAACTGACTGAAATAAAAATCATTGATATGGCAAGAAAGAATATCTTCATACCACTAGTTATTAAATCAAATTGAAAATTCTGTGATTTTAAGGTATTTTGAAATGCGTACCTTCAATGCAATTCATTTCCCATACAACTATTGTATTGTCTCGATGCATATAATATTGACCAGATGGTATCCATTCACTATATAAATTATAACACAGTGATTAATTTATGTTATAATTAATTCATGGATATTGTTTACAAAGTCAAATACGAATTTAGCAATAAACTTGACAATTACGTTACTCCCTTGATGAGTATCAAAGAAGCCTATGGGCGTTACGCTCTCTTTGATATAGAATATAATTACTCAATTGAAATACTTCATGGTGACGAAGTAATAGCATCATCATCAGATGGAATCAGTCGAATCATTGATCATGCCTGCAATCAATTAGAATTGATATGAAATTATATCGCATCCAAAACAACACAAGTATCCTGCATCAATACTGCTGTTGTACTTGAATATTGTCTGATAACATCTAATCCTTTAAATGCTATGACAAGATGGTAATTTTGATGTACGAACGTATTCCATGTTCGCTCCATACTATCTTTACTACCAAAATCAATCGTACTAAGTTTATAATTATCGTCGATTTGATAATCTATAGAATAAACTGATTTCATAATTCATCCAAATCAATACAACTATTTCTAATTGCTATTTCTGCTTTTGTTGAATAACGCTTAACCACAACTGGTGGTACAAAAACTCTATCTCTATCCATTTTATAAGCACCGACATTTGCATATCCAGCATCGACAAATACATTGAAAGTCTGCCACATATCAGATTCACTTAAAAAGTTTGTGTGTGCAACCCCATCTTGAGTGTCAAATTGATATTCGACATAATATTGCTTAGAATTTGACATGATTAATTATAACACATTGATTAATTTTATGGTAAGCTCACTAAATGTATGAATTAATTATATATTATCACACTTATCACGATCAACCTGAATGTGTCAGGAAGATTGATACCTACGAGGATGCCCGATTTCTTTTCAAGGCAATGCAATTGTTTGATCCTTTTAGAGTAGCAATAATAAAATGTGATAGTGACATTATGGGAACTTTCATTACACTTGATGTATATTTCAGAACAATCAACAACGAATTAGCAACAACTATTCCGAAATTAGATTATATTTGATTTTAGATCATTGTGAGAACTGGGCTGGAAAGACTTTGTGTAAGAACATCACTAACAATATTATAGAAAGATTCATCCACCTCCAATGCTTCTGATATAACAAAGTTCACAACCCGAATCCCCGGCGTTGAACGATTAACATTATTTTCATCGTAATACAGTGGAATAATTGCATCAGATGCAGTTATAATACCAACTTGTACACCGGATGTCGTTTGTGTTGTTCCATTAACATCAATATTTGGTTGATCGATTGCATCAGATGCAGTTATACGATCAATTCGCAGACCAGCCGTAAATTTTTGAACTGAATTTTCGTCAAAGTGAATTTGATTTATATTATCAGATACTGTTATATCTGATATGCGAATATCAGGCATTTAATTAACTTCCATTTGTTATCTTAACATATTGGGTAGTACCTGTGGTGGCTAATTTTTTCTCAAAAGTTTCACGACCAGTTCCTACCGCAGCAATATTTTGTGTATCGGATGAATTTTCTACTAAACCCATTGCATTCGTTACAAGTGCTATACTAATATTATTTGTGTTAGATGTAGCTCGCCCTACTCTACCTCTAACAACCATATCCAAACTGGTTTGACCTGACAATTCTGTTGGTCGATCCATTGTAAATACTGCATGCCCTGCTGCATCATATGATTCTATAAATGTAGCATCATTATTATCAGATACAGCAATCACATCTGTTGCAGCACCACCTTCATTTGTCCAAGTAGTTCCAGCTTCATATGTTATCGTTTCTGGTTTACTGTCAATTACATGCCGTAATGCTGGTGCAACATTATCAGCAGAAGTCCATGCATCATGAATTTGTAAATTTCTCATCCAGTGTTTAGTGGATGTCGTATTGGAAGTTCCAAAAAACACAACTTTATTACCATCAAATGTAGCTTCACTTACATTTGAAGTATTATAATTCATATTATGTTCAGAAGCCAACAATTCATTATTGATCCATACTTCATATGCACCATCATTTGTTGATGTTCCTGAACCTCCACGCATTCGAATGACAAAATAATATAGCTGTCCTGATTCTAAGACTTTATCAGTTGTATAACTTTTATTATCTGCTGGTTGTCCTGCCTCATAATTAATCTGCAAAACATCTTGACTGCTGTTTAATGGGTTAGTAACAATTTCAATATTAACATTAATATCAGTAGTTGATGAAGATGAAGTTGATGCACCATTTACTAATAAAATAGAATTATTTTTATGTGGAGATGAGTCATCATCAATATACCATGCCATATGTGCCTCTATTTCAATTTGTGTTGAAACGAAATCCTGAGTCCATGTTCTGTGAATATTTGCATATCCACCAGCATACCATTTCTCTCCAGTAATATTTAATATATTACCATCAACAGTTGTTATTGCTGATGTTGTAAGAAAGTTTGTTTGTTCTTCAATAACAGATTCTGTAAGATATCCCTCACAACCTATTTGATCAAATATTGCCATGTTTATTTACCTTATGTTTTTTCAAGTTTTAGTGATATAACTGGAGATTCCATACCATTTATCGCATTAGTTGATAATGATAAAATATCCCCTGCAACAAAACTTACTGCTGTTGTGACAGTAATTGTGCCAGTTGAAGAACCATCAGCAAATGTGATATCTCCAATCACAGCACCATTTTTGGTTATATCAATCACAGCATCATCACCCGCTGGTGCAATTATGCTTTTAGCAATATGACCTGAAGTTTGTAGAACTAAATCTGGATCAGGAATAATAAGCTGTGCAACCGTTGAAGTATCTGGCAATACACCATTGAAACTAAACGGTATATACTTTATTTTTTCTACTCCACCACTTGGTGCAGGTTTAGTCAAAACTATAGAAGATGCTGGCATAATTTATGGCACTATTGTTATTTGTTGTTTTATTAGAGTATTTAGTCAAAAACAAAAAATTAATAGTTTTATTATCATAATTAATTCTGTATAATAGAGAAATTAGTGGATTGGAATTTATGGTGAACGGAAGATATAAATTAAAATTTAGAGACACTAAAATATCTGAGTTTCGATCTAGTACACCAAGAATGCATATGCTGCATATGATAGTTATAGAATTAACTATCAGGAGTATTATGCAATGCAGCTATTGGTAGGAGATATATACTTTGTTTGTATTGAGCTTGATTATCTTTAAAAATTTAAATCAAATCCAATTGATCTACTGTGTTTCTCAACACATTGAGATTAAAATTTTTAATTTCAAACAAATCACCGTTTCTATCCATCCCTGACAAGATCACTGATGTTGCACCACGCTTAACATGCTGACTGAATTTTATTTCAACATCCACTAAATCCCACATTGATGCTTTATGTGAAGTACCAGAATGTCCATTCGGATATTTCACTACTAATAAATATTCCATTATATCAGCTCCATTTCATCACACATAGAATTAACAGTGGATTTTAGACCATCTGAGTGCGCCTGAATTGGCTCACCACCTCTGATCAGGATAGCTTCGTAGTAGTAGCCTTTTGCATTTTTAAATATCTTCACAGCGGCGTGTCGATCTGTGTACTGACCAATTATAGGTGCAGACCATTTTTGTTGATAATATTCTATATGATAACTTCTATCCATTATCAAAATTATCCCAGTAAAGCCAAAACGGAACACTTAATCTGGCTCTACCACAACTACAGCAATATTTGGAATGAATCCAATGAACTATCAATACATGGGATTTAGGTAGCCATGCATTAACGCCTAAGTATCGTACATGGTAAGCCATTTCAGTTTGCCACAATATATCCACGGTCAATACTCGCCGAGAAAACGCAAAATTAGACACTGATTTTTCTATCATCATATTGATTCCATTTCCCTACAAGCATGATTCATTTTCATTTTAACTATTTCAACACCGTATTCACGTAATATAATTTTATAGTCTTTTTTTATATGTGAAAGAACAACCCAAAAATATCCTGCACGACATGCATTGATATATCGCCTATAAGCTATCTCACGAGAAGAAAATCTAATCTCCCTAGCAGGATCCCCTCGATCAACCATAAGTTTTAAATAGTAATTTCCCATTACAATGAATCCAATGCCTTACAAGCAGCACTAATCACATTTGAGTATAGATAATTTTTCAATTCTACATTTCCTTTGTACGCTCTGATACATTCACAACCCTGCATGATTAACACACGATACAAATCCCACATTTCCGATTCATCCATTTTTTTCGATACTCTTGGATCGTGCATAAAATTTGCATCGAAACTATATATGAGACAACAATCTTTCACTTATTCGCACACTGCTACAGAACCATCAGTCTTGTATTTAACTGCCAACGTATCACCAGAATAATAGTACGAAACACCTTCCAAACATTTTGTAGTTGGAACACTATTATCTTCAAAAGTTGATAATCTATAGATACTTGATAACATTATTATAAAACCTATAACCATTATTAGTGTGATTACTATATCTGATCGATTCATTTTGCAGTTTTCCCATTAAAAATAAATTAATTATACCACACAACATTAATTTTTTAGGTTTTAACCATATCACAATTTGAACTGTGCATCGTTTTGTGATTGATTCGGTGATATAATAAATACCAAATGACTGATGAAATAGATATGAATGATTTTGAAATGCCTGAGTCGCTTATTTTCACTCAAGCGGCAGCACTAAAAGTCCAAGCATTGATCGAAGAAGAAGGAATACCCAATCTGATGTTGCGAGTTTTTGTGGCTGGTGGTGGTTGTTCTGGATTCCAATATGGATTCGCATTTGACGAAGAAGTAGTCGAGGGCGATACTATTGTTGAAACAGAAGGTGTAAAACTACTTGTTGACCCAATGAGTCTACAATACCTTATGGGCGCTGAAATTGACTACACGGAAGAATTAATCGGCACACAATTTGTTATTCGTAATCCAAACGCAACAACTACCTGTGGTTGTGGTTCATCATTTAGTGCATAATTGATTTTATGAGTTATAGAATTCTATATTACGAAAATTGCTATGATGTTCCATCATCTGGGCCAGCATTGTCATTGTCTAATGCTATGGCACATTATGATGTTATGTCAAAAGACACACCCTTTTACAATATAAAGATACTGCATATCGAAGAAAATAGAGTTGTTAAATCATTCAGGGGTGATTTAAAATTAACAATGAATTGTGCCTGTGATGCTTTAGAATTGATATGAACAAAACACATTATTATGTTCAATATCAACGTGGTATTAAAACGTTTCGCTATATAAGTGAAACTATGTCACACGATGAAGCTATATTATTCTTTGACAGTTGTATAGATGATGGCTGTGCCGAAGTCTACTTGTATACCACTAGAAATACTGTTAAAGGTGAAATTATAAAACAACACTCAGTACTTAAAGCAATTATTAATGATATGTGTGATGAAATGCAATTGATATGATGAACTATTTTGTTCAATATCGAGTTGATACATGTGCTGATTGGTTGCAAAGCCATGAAACTAGTTATGGTGATGTTCTCATTGCGTTTGGGTTTATGTTCAAAACGATTTTTATGCAGTCCAAATCAAAAACCATTTTGGTAAAGTCGTGATTACCAAACAATCCTATATAGATGAAATAATGGATCTTTAATGCAATGAACTGGAATTACTTTAAATTTCATCCATTGAATCAACCGCTGAATGTTCTCGAATCTTATCGTATGTTCTAATACCAGCATCATAGGTATATAATTCAACCACCAAATTTTTCTTGCTGGCAGCTTCCTTTTCAAACCGTCGAGTAGCACCAGCCAATGTTTTATACGTTATTTGAGTGCTGTATCTTTCATGGACTCTAAAATAATTAACCATGAAAGGTTTTCCATCATGTACCATGTTATATTTCCACCATTTGATTAATTTGTTTTTCCCACCCTAAATTATATTCTTTTATTACTTTATATCGACTGCTTGGTTCTCTATCGACGTATTCATACAATTTAACTAAAGTAGCACCTTCATCAATTGCTTGATTAAATTCTGTAAGCGCTTCAATGCGTGTATCGAAATAATCTTGACCACCTTTGCCAGTACCAGAAACCCAATCAAGTATATAAGTCGGCTTATAATTACTCACAGAGTGCTATGGTTCCATCTACATTATATTTAACAGCCATCTTAGTAAAGCTTGTATGGTACGAAACACCATCAATACACTTAGTTGTTACTATAGGTGGCCCCAGAAAAAATAGAGCAACAACGATGACACCAAAGAATAAAATAGGCATTAGTTTATCGAACATTTTATAATCTCCAAAAAATTAATTATAACACAAGAAAATTAATTATTAATGATAACTGGTTCACACTCTATATTTCATCAAATCAGCACACATGCTATAATTAATTCCATGAACACATCCGACTATAGAGTACACTATCGTTCAACCAAGCGAAGCGGTTTAGGCATGAGCTATGCATTAAGATGGAAAGATGCATTGGAATACTATGATCGATTTGAATTTGATTATTACGAACTGATATTGATGAACGAGCGCACCAATACAATAATCAAATCAACACTGGTCGATGCCAAAGATAAAATTTGATACTATCAATAATGCATTGGAATTGATATGAAAATATATAATATCTATTACTATCTAAAAAATAATAAGAATAATATAAGTATCGGAATGTCATTGCCCAGTGCAATGATCAAATACGATAAAGATAAGACTAACTCTACTTATTATGATGTACAAATTCGTCGTAGTGGAGGTGCAATTGTAAAATCATCATTAGAAGATAATCAAATAATGATTGATTGTGCTTGTGATATTATGGAATCATTATGACTATATTCAGAGTAGTGCAACACGGCCCAAATAGACAATACACATGGGATTATAATTACCCTGAGACTGCAAACAACACATACAATGCACGATGTAAAATAGTAAAAAAAGAAAATCTACATGAGATTAGGAAAATCACATTAGAGAAATACAACGGTAAGAAGTTTGATTTGATTAAATCATTCAAGCCAGATTTTGAAAAAGACTTAACTACCTCAATTAAAAACATGATTTGCATATGAACTACTATGAAATTCAATTTAAGCGAATTGCAACCGACAATCTTGCATCAGCAGGTTTTCCAATATCAATTGACAAAGCATTCGCCCATTATAATCGACTAAAGATCAGTGGTTATTATGAAGTGAAAATTAAATATAAGAATAAAACAATTTTATCATTTCGAGAAACATTGAAAGTAATTACTAAATTGGACGATATCTAAAATGCAATGTTCACACTCACATAAATCTTTTCACCTTTATGTATTTGATGTTCAACCCGATAAAGTTTATCATTCATATCAATACTAATTCATCAACAAGATCATTAAATTTATTTCTCATTTCATTCGCAGATGATCTAATTAATTTATTACCATCTCTGTACATTAAAACATTATAGAAATCAATACTAGTTACCAAATATTTATTAAATTCATTGGTAGCTTGAGATAATGTCATGATTGTTCCAATCATTATATTTCCATCTTTTCTTTTCTCGTATTCAAGATGATAGGTTTTCATATCAATTCCATTTCAGCAATAGTTTTATCAAATTTAATTTTATTTTCCACCAATGACGATACGATTGTTTCATCTGTCTTGGCATCCACAACAAGCACTTCATAATGGCAATCTTTACACTCGTGAAAGTATAGAACAATAATATCCCACTTCATTGGATGGCTCGTATTCCATGTACTGTCTTTGTACTCCCGCCAACGTAACATAAAAGCAAGTTCATCATTCATATTGTCAGTAATCCATCAATTGCATCTTGTAGATATAAGTCAACCAATGGATGGTACAGATCAAGCACTAATGTTCCTCCTATCGCATCAATCTCATACAATGAAACCTGATGTTTGTTTTGATCGACTACTTTTGAAAAATGTTCTTTTGCTATATTGATAGTTTCGTATGTACAACTTTGCGTTGTACCACTATCAAAGTAAGTCGTGACTATATAGCTGTTGCTCATAGTAAAATTAATTTAGTAATTATATTTTCCATGTAAGTAATAAGAAATGGATGGTTCCGACCAAGTTCCATTTTAACTCCATTTATATCAATTTCATAAGGTGCTGTTGAATTATTCATAGTAACTCCATTTCATTAATTAATTTTGCTATTCGCAATTGTTGCTTTTTTATTTCCTTTTCATCTGGAACAAACGTTTTAACAATATATGGTACATCACCGACTATCTGAATGATTGCTGTAGATACTGGATTATCTTTCATGAGCGATTTAGCTGTTTCCACAGCCACACCAAAGCACCCAATATTATCTATAGCACAACTTCTCTTTCCATCGTATTGTCTGACTGTATAGGTAACGCCCATAGTTAATCCATTTTATTTTCATCTATAGATGATCTAATGACTGTATTGGTTTTTAAATCCGTAATCTGCAATTTACAATAAACATTTTTATAGACTGTTTTCATATTGAATTTAATTTATTCACAATGCCATTAAGTTTCCCTTCGTCCATTTTCCCCATAGATGATATTATAGTATTACCTGATTGCACGTCGATAACTTTCAGCTCATAGTATTCAAGTGACATTTACTCATAAAAGCCAATAACATCATTATACATTTCAACAACATCAGACCATCCCATCGGTACACCAATAGTTGGTTCGACATGTTTACTTCTTTGATAATCTAATCTGTATTGTATTTTCATTTAATGTCTGCGTGTATCTTCCCTGATTTAATTCTAGAGACATGTTGTTGAGTAATGTTATGATCAAAAGCAATGTCTTTTTGAAATCGTGTATCTGCTTTGATTGATTTAATTTGATCTTCAGATAATCTTCTTAATCGTTCCCTGACTTTTTCAGAGAACTTATTTGTATAGCCAATCCTGCCACCACTTTGACAATTAACCACAGTCGGAATATCTTTAATTAATTTTCGTTCAATCCTATCGGCTCTAGCCTGAGACTTAGTTTGACAATGTACTTGGTACTCTATATTTCCCAACCAATGGATCTAATTTTATTGTACAGTGATCTATCCCATCCAGATTTAACTCGCCACTTGGTTGATTTTTTCCTGTCACGAAGATCAATAGTCTGCCCTATGTAGATGATAGATTCATCAACCAAATTAATTATTTTGTATATAGTTATCATGATATCAGAGTAGCATATTTGTATAGAGAGAAACAACTATTTAAGATTGAATGTGTATTGCAGGGTAAACGTCCCATGAGTGTATCGAGAGAAGGTAGGAATTAATCCAACCCGCCAATTAAATATATCATAGGTCACTTGAACCATTGGCAGAATCCTATCAGCTTTATAATTAAATCTTCTATAGTAAGTCAGCCCCAGATCAAGACCAAATTCATTATTTGTATATCGCCGACCAACAACAAAAGTTGCATCATCATAACTGTTGTGGAAACCACCAACAAACAAGTTATTTGTATAGTAGATCAAACCTAAATTAATTTCATTGTAGGAAAATTCATCGTGCTCAGTTTGTATATGCCTAGAGGCAAGAGAGACACTAAAGGAATCGGCATTTGTATTTGCACTAAAGAGAAGAACCAAAATAATAATTAATTTCATATCTATACCAGCTTACAATTATGTATAAACGTATCATTAAATTTGTATCCAGACAATCCCCCATATAGGTTAAACAGGTTATTTTAATTAATTTCTGAATGCCACTTACCACATTTAATTAGTGATACATGTTGTTGTGTAATACCATGATCGGTGGCAATGTCTTTTTGAAATCGTGTATCTGCTTTGATTGATTTAATTTGATCGTCGGTTAGTTTTCTTATATTTTTATTGTTTTTACGTGCTTGTGATATTTTCTGTTTAGTTTCATCTGAATGAATTTTACCTGTATTAGCTATAGATATTTTCTGTTTTGTTTCATCTGTATGAAGCTTGCCTTTGATACCTTTTGTACCTTTATGGTTTTTAATTAATTTCTTTTTATGATCTTCGCTTAATGTATCACCAGACAACCCACCACTTCTAGAATTAACAACAGTAGAAATACTTTCAATTAATTTACTTTCAATTGCATCTGCTTCTGTTTGAGACTCAACTTGAGTATGTATCTGGTACTTAATATTGTTCCAGCCAATTTCTCTAATCTTATTATGTATTGGATATGTATATCCATTATTAACCTGCCACCTAGTCGTTGACTTACGACCTACCAAGTAGTCAGTCTGTCCTATATAGATAACAGTATCGTCGAGCAAATTAATTATTTTATATATGATTCTCATATTATCAGAGTAGCATATTTGTATGGGAACAACAACTCATTTGTATAGCGCATATGTATAGGAACTAATAGAAAGACTAATAGTTTATTTGAATCGAAATGATTGATTCGTATATGTATAACAGGCTATATCGAATAGATGGAGTAATAGCTTATTTGTATAGTATCTCATATGTATATAAGAACCAAATATGTATAAGAGATATGTATATGTATAGGTAAAATCAGACTGTATTGGAGCTGTATTTGTATATAAGAGCATTAATTGTGCAACCTCAAACGATATACCTCAATATATAGCGTCTAATAGGGGCGCTTACAGGAGCTATTAGAGAGGGTGTTTAATAGTGGGAAATAGTGGAGAATTGTGATTAATTTCAAAGATTTATAATTAATTTTATTATGGGAGAAAAACCCCAAAATTTAGGGACTGTGATAAGGTTAATACTATAGGAGATTATGATTAATTTTTGATTGATTTAATTAATTGTGTCACGTTTCTAATGCTATGGGGCGACCGAACGCAAAGTGTCGAACCAATCACAACCATACACGGTTCAAACTGTGATAATCATCTCAAAGTGATCCAGCTCCCAAAACAATCAAAATGTTCAAACTGTCTATACCATCACAATGATGATTGGTTCGCAATTTGAACTGTTAGACAATGAGATGACTATCAAAAAGCCAAATCAATCATAATATGACACAGTTCGAATCGTGATGGACTTCGCATAAACGATAATTAAATTTTTATTGATTTTGTGATATGATCTACATTGTGATGAGACTCTCATAAACGATAATTAAATAATGATTGGTTCATCACATTGGGATAGAGTTGGCATCAGGGTCTGTTTCACTTTCGGGTGGAGTTAATAAATCAATCACACCTTTACATCGTCGTGAATATGCTTCCATATTTTTTTGTTTTTAATCTTACTTACTCTTGATCTTTCAACTCCATATCGCTCTGCAATTGACTGTTGTGTTCCTGATGCATTAAATATCTCCATCGCCAATTCTTCGTTTAATATAGCATTACCTGATTTGCTTCCTCTATTAGCCTTGCCTATTTTCTGTCTTGTTTTCGTTGAACGTTTAGCTTTATCATACCAAGCCTTAGACATTTTCTTGCCTTTACCCTTCCCACCAGTGTTCCAGTTGCACACAGGTTTGTGTTCTTCAATTAATTCAAATTCCCTGATGTCTGCTTCTTTCTCAGTAAGTCCTTCTTCGAAAATGAAATGTTCGATATTTTCGAAACCAGCTAAGAAAATTAAATAAGCAATTAATGATCTGTAGTAAGGACGTTTGCTATCTGGATTGTAGTTGATTCCAGCATGTTTGTGTTTACTCAATCGGTTTTCATATTCATAAGACTTGCCAACGTAAATTAATTCGCCTGCATACTTCATGCCGTAAACTTTATATTCTTTCATAACTTGCTACTGTAGCACACTGTGATCAATCAGTCAAAAATCAATCATAAATTCTCCATTCCTTTCATATGATCTTCAAATGGATTAATCTCATATATGATTTTTGAATCACTCCCTTCATCATATTCTCGCACTTCATGTAGTTCCAGTTTTCCCACCAGTGGATCATTAAAGCTGTCAATATAATCCATTGCCTCTCCATAACACTCAATCACATCATATTCATAGTAATCGCCTTTGGCGTCATAATGCCAAACTTCCCAGTAACTAATATCTGTATTTGTATCGTTCATAAATCAATCATACCATATAATTAATTATATGTAACTATAGATCAAACTGTATCAAATATATATAATTGTATATAAATCGAGATATGTAGCTGCAAAACCAATTATGTATTTGTAACTCGAAAGTGTATCGTATATGAACCGTATAGTGTATCATACGTACTGTATACGAACCAATAATTAATTATGTGAATTAATTCTCATCATTTAGTTCAAGTCGTGGTATAGTAACTTTAATCGCAGTAGCTGTGTCAACCGAAGGTCACTGCTGTGATTGCATATGCTGTCACCAACCATAGCTTCTTCCCGTTGTTTAGGTTGGTATAAGGTACTTGCATACTGGATATATGCCCTTTAGGTATACGGGGGCAATCCTTTTAATTCTCGTTCGCGGAAGTTGGTTGTTCGTCATGTTCATTCTACTCTTGTTGGTTGCAGCCAGCTTCCCTTACTTATCCTTCTATCTGGTTGGATGCTTAGAGATGGTCAGATGAGATTTTCCGATAGTTAATTCATCTGACCTATCTATTTAATTCTAATATGATCACAATATGATATAGTAGATGTTTCGAAGTCGATCACAACCTTGATTGGTTCATTTTTTGATGGAATTAGAATTGTGATTTAAATCACAAATTGAAATTGATTCGGGTTTGAAATGAATCACAATGTCGATCAGTTCTGTGTCTAGTTCACTTCTGGATGGGTTTCACCTTTCATAAGAATTAAATCAATAATTAATTTCTTTAATCATATCACAGTAAAAATTAATTATCAAGAATATAATACGAACATGAAGAAAAAATACTTAGTCAAGTGGTGGAGGATAACTAAATTAAAAGTTTTGAAAAAAACCACAGTGACATGCTATGAACGAAAATATACTAATTTTGATTCTGCTAAAAAAATGTTTGAGGTAACGGTGAGAGATAGTATTGATAATAACCCCGAAGGTGAGGGTGTTGATATATCAATGATGAAAGAATTAATTGATGGTAAGTACGAAATAATAAAGGAATACAATTGTTCTGAGCTACTTAAAAAAGTAAATGATTTGGAAGTGATATGAAATTAGATATTAAAAATTTAACCGCTGAACAGAAGCTCGAATTAATTAAATCGACTGATAGTATTGTGCTTGAATTAATTCACGTTGAATGTGAGTCTGAGATTCGGCGGCTGGAAGATGCACAAGTACATTGGGGTGATGTTGAGTTAGAAGCATTGTGTGACCTAGAAATTGATATTATGCTTGAGTTGGATCTACGTGAGATTAATCAGAAAATTAATTATGATATCGAGCAATCATCAAAGCAGATGGAGTTGTTCTGTGGCTAAGAAAAAAATTAAGTGTGAATGATGCATTGTACCTGCATTTCCAAACAACAATTAATTCAAATATTTGAGAACTAGTTCGTTAAAGATTGAGTTCAATCTGCCGATAACTCTATTAACAACAACGGGAAATTAAAATGAACAAATCAGAATTAGTAAATTATTGGTTCACGGAACTGCAACTACTGGTTGAGATACGAGAATTGTTGGACCAATCAGATGCGCAAGATAATGACAATGTGGTTGATTTAATCGAAACAATCAATGAGCGCATGTCTGGTTCTATCGAGCAAGTAGAAAATGCTATTACCAATGTCCGAGTTGAAGCTTTTTTAAATGGCATCGAGTTGGAATCGGGTGTGACACTTACATCAGCGATGGTTGATGCTTTTGTAGACTTTGCTGACGACCACTTGGCAAGTTTCGATTATGCGCCGGTTGAGTTCGGATTCGAAATGGATGGTGGGACTGACTACGTATTAACTGGAATGAATGTTGCTGACATGTTGGGTAAGCTGGCAGTGTTTGAACATGCAGTGGTGAAGAAAACTAAAGGACTTGTAGGTAAATTTTAATAACATCGAGAATTAAAATGAGTAATAACAAAATAGAATTCACATTCACATTGTCTCCAGCAATGGAAAAGATCAATGAGAAATTACAGGACACTATAATGGGAAACAAAATTAACAAAAAATTAATTCAACTTAAAAGTTTCGTTGAAATTAATGAAGCACTATCAACAGTAGCATCAACAAATGAAACCGCTGCTAAGATGATAAGCAAGAACGAACATAATATTGCAGCTATGGCTGGTTCGATTCTTAGAAAATCAATGGAAGTTCAGACTGGTGCTAAAGAGCGTGGTCTGACATTAAGTCCAGTCAACGAAATACGAATGCCAGCCAAAGCGGTTCAACGATTTCTTTTTGAAGTCAACAATGGTCGAATGTCTGTGAGTGAGTTTTCATTTTACGATGACGACGACAATTTTATTGACTTGAATGAAATGGACATAGACTGGCTTTATCGTCGGTTGCAGGTTGATACACTGGAATACTTATTCAAACATGATTTTTGAGCTAGGTCACGCAAATTAATTAAAGATCGAGGCAAGGATGCCGTTACCTATAATACTACCAAAACAAATTAAGGAATTAAAATGAAATTTCAAAAGACAATTAATCTTTGGGAAGATGGCATTGAAGATAAGCTACTTCGGGGCGAATTAAAATTACAAACGGGCCAGTATGTTGTCTGTGGTGCTAACAACAGAAAAGCACGTTGGATAGGATTCACTAAAGGTGGCTCTATGTTAGTCCAACACGAACAGGGTTCACCATCAGAAAATGAGAAGCGATTTAATGCGCTGCGTGGTATTAAATTTAAGACTAGCAACTAAGGAATTAAAATGTTATTAACCAATAATAAACAAGAATTATTTAACCTAGCACTTGTAGGTGTCGTTGCACAAGGCGGTCCAGCAATGGGTTTTGATGGTTGCACTTATCAAAATGAAGATGGTAAGCGGTGTGCAGCTTCGCATTGTATGACTGATGAAATGCGTGATTTTGCAATTATTCAGGAAGCTGATTATGTTGTTGATTTTGAATCTCTCTCAGAAGCAATTAATGATGATGATTCTTGTGAAATTCCAGTGCCAAATATTGATGTGATCAGTTTTGTTGAGCAGTTACAAATGGTGCACGATCAATTGGCAGTCAATATGAGAGAGAACAACAAATCAGACGATTGGTTTATTGAGCATTATAAAACAGAAATGAAAGATTTTGCGACGAAGCACAAATTAATTACAAGTTAAATTAAAGATCGAGGTAAGGATGCCGTTAACTATAATACTACCAACAAGGAAATTAAAATGAGAACTATAACAAAATATTCTGACTACAGAAAAGTAGCTCACAAATCTCGCATTGATGTTCTGGATGCGTTTCAAGGTGAGTGGGTGATATTCGAAAAAGGTACTGAGCAAGACGAAGATCATTTCTCTATCCGAGGTAATAGCGTTAGACAATTATGGACTGACTCTGATTACCTTGACGATGATTATGAAGAAGAACTTGAATGGGTTAACTCTGTCGCACATTTAATCTAAAGATCGAGGCAAGGATGCCGTTACCTATAATACTACCAACAAGAGAATAAAATTATGAACGTTACAGAAGCCAGAACTAATACTATTATTAATTACATCAACGAAAATCAACCACATGATTTACAGTTGGTTGGTTCATACGGTGAAGAAGGTTACTCTACAGACAAGGGCGTAATCATTGGTGACTTAAACGGAATGTCTGAGCGCCTTTCAAACTATCTTGAAGAAGCTGGTTTCTCACTCGAATTTTACGATGAATGGCAGATAGCTTGGGAACATGACAAGTGTTATAGAACATCTCCTGACAGTTACTCGTGGCAGTGTGCTATTCATTTTACTGAAGATGGTGAAATCTTAACTCCTGATGATGATGCATCCGAGTGGGTTGAAGCTATGATGAACAATCATCGTTGTGCATTACCTTCACGCATTGCAGAATCTGATATCACTGATGAAGGTTTTGTTCTAGTCGAAGATGATTATGCTTCTGGCTGGTATGGTCGTGACGATAGCCCAGAACAAATCTCTGAGAAGCTACGTGAACAGTTTGATACTGACATTGATGTTCTGTTTCAGCTCAATGGCGTTGGTCAATTTGAAATAGCTTTTTGTGTTTACTACAGGGAGCTATAATGGCTAAACTTAGTCTTACGATTGTTGCCCGTGTTTTTGATTATAATCTTGAAATAGATGAATCAACAATACCAGATTCAGTTGATCAAACTAGTGCTACCGAAGTTTTGTCATGGGCAAAACAAAACGGCTTGGTTGATTTTAATGATGCTAGAATTAGCGAAGTTCAAATTTTTGATGTTAGAAAAAAGGAAAATTAAAATGAAACTATATGCAGTATTCATTCAAGGTACAGTAAAGTACCCTGACTATTATTGTGAGACACAGGATGAAGCTTTTGAGATTGCAAAGTATCTTGTTGAGCACAAAGTTCATCGTCAAGCTGATGTGTCAGTTGCACCAGTTGAAACTGTTACACTGGCTGATGTTAAAGCCAATCACGAAGAACTTGTGGAAAACAGACGTAAGCTTGAAACTGGTATGACATTCAAATTATCTGAATTGGCTGGAAAATAATAAAAATGTGAACTGGACATTAAAGAACGAGGCAAGGATGCCGTTATCTATAATACTACCAACAAGAGAACAAAATTATGAACGCTACAGAGAATAGAGCAAAGCTGCTCGATAGAGCTAAAAAATTATTTGCACTTAGCCAAGATTCAGCTAATGAGCACGAGGCTTCCATCGCCATGAAGCGATTATCTTCGATGATGGCTAAACATGGTTTCACTGAATCCGAACTTCAACAATCAGACAATCATCAATTTAATGATGTGAACGCTGGTAAGAGTTTCAGATCGCCAATTCCCAAGTGGTATTCTGCACTAGCATTAGCTGCTGGTAATATCTCGGATACGGTTTCTTACATGAATACTAAAGGTAAGGAACGCACAATGCGCTTTAGGGGATTCCAAGGGGATGATCAAATTGCTGTTATGCTTTTTGAATACCTGTTAGAAGTACAAGCGAGGGAGCTTAAAAAATACAAAAAAGAAACTGGTGCTAAAGGTGCTGATGCTTTGTTTGCTTTTAGAATTGGTTTTGCTAGTCGCATGTGTAAAAGATCTAATGAGATTAAAGCTGACCGTGAAGCTGAACAACAAGCTGCTTCGACTACTGGCACATCATTAATTGTTATTAAGAATCAATTAATCACTGATCATTTCAGTCCTTTGACTAAGGCACGTAAATCTCGTGGAACTAAGGTCATGGATTCTGATGCTTACAATGCTGGCAAAGATGCTGGTGATCGTGTGTCACTTAACAAGCAAGTTGGTGGCAGTGCTGCTGTTCCAGCTTTAACCTAATACATTGGTAGTGTATGGTATCTGCGAGGTGAACCATAATTGGTTCACCGATTTTGAGAATTAATTATGTCACACAAAGCTGAATTTATAGAAGGTCATTTATTTGAGGGAACGTTATTAACTTATCTCCATGATGTTGATACCGAAAAGTATGAACGCCATGCACTCTGTCGTTGTGATTGTGGTGAGGAAAAGGAAATAAGTATTCCTGCAATTTTACGAAATAGAATTTTATCATGTGGTTGCTATAATAAAAAATTAAAAGATGAAAGAGATTTAATTTATAAAGGAACAAAACCACGGATACATGTTTGTTATTATGGTGTATTGGGTCGATGTTACAATATAAATGATAAAGCATATTCTGATTACGGTGGTCGTGGAATTACTGTCTGTGATGAATGGAGAGAAGATATTAATTCATTTATTAAATGGGCAATGACAAATGGATATGAAGAAGGTCTAACCATAGAACGGAATGATTCCGATGGTAATTATGAACCTAGCAATTGTTCTTTTATTACTATGGCAGAACAAAATAGAAATAAGCGTGGAACAAAGTGGTGGTATATTGATGGTGTTGAATATAATTCATCTAATGTAGCTGCTGATGCGCTTGGAATTACTCAATATGAAGTGCGTAAGATATGTGAAGGATATACTTCAAAAGGAATTAATTTTCCACCGAGAAAAAATTGCTGGTCTAAACCAAAATATTGAATATGTATGACCGATGTATTTGTATTTGCTAAAGTGTATGTGTATCACGACAATATATTTGTATGTATAATATTATGCACATTAATTTAATCAGGAATTAATTATGGGCGAACATAGTTGTTTTGATATGTGGGAAGGGTGGTGGGGTGGACTAACTCGAAACAATCCCTATGCTGGACAATTGCATTACACACCTAACAGTCAGTTTCATTTATACATGAAGGTTGATGCTGATGCAGACGAAGTATTGGTCGCTCGCATTATCTATAACCACGATGAAGCAGAGTTTAGTTTTTATGACTCGAATACAGACTTGATTGGTTCGGTAAGCGAATTTGATTATGGTCTTAGCACTTTTGAATTCATTCAGGTCGGTGAATATTTTAAGAAGCCGGTTAGTTAAAAAGAATCTCATTGGTAGTACGTGTAGTTAGAGAATCGGGAGTCATTAATTTGGCTCCCTTTTTTTGTGCGCAAATCTACTTTGTGAATTTAATCCCAATTCTACTTCTATCACAATTCCAACTAGTTCACTTTGGGATGGATTTCACAAAGCCTACTAGTTCCACGGAACCAGTTAACATATTATACCAGTTCACAAAAATCAATCAAGACTAAAAATAAAATTAAAGATCGACTCGATTCTGCCGTTAACTATAATACTACCAACAGAGAGAAATAAAAATGAAATATTTTGATCAAGAAAAAGCTGACAAACTTCTTAAAGTAATCAAAGAGGTTGACGATTGGGATGCTGCTCGACCAGATAGTTTCTGGGCTAAAAATCCTACTGAAGCTGAGAAAAAAGAAGTTGCAGATTGGCAAGCAAAAATGCCAAGCAAAGATAAGCAAGCAAAGTATCGAGAAAATAAAAAAGAACTCGGCAACATGCCTTACAGATTTGAAGTAGGCGACGGTGCTACATCTGGTGGCAACGGTGACAGATATCCGTACCGTGTTGTTTGGGTTAACGAGACTGGTAAGACTGTTAAGGTACAGGCTATGGACCACAAGGCTGCTAGAAAGGGTTTGCCAATGGGACACCAAGAATGGATTATCTCGGACAATACAGACAATCCAATAACGACTATTACTTTACGAAGTAATGGCAAGTGGGCTGAAAAAGGTCGCAAGTCTACAAACGGCTTTGGTAATTTTTGGTTCGGTGCTGCTTACTCATATAACTGGGAATTCTAAAACTGTGGACTGGCTCGATCAAATTAATTAAAGATCGAGCCAGTTTAGCCGTTAACTATAATAACAACAACGGAAAATCAAAATGAAAACTTACTACACACTCGACATGAGTGGCAAAATTAAATACACAGTCAATTTTCATAATGGCGTCGATACTCACAAAGATGGTAGTCCATTTTTTAATATTCGAACTTTCAAAAACAAAAAGAAAATGAAGAATTTTATCGACACTGAATTAAACGACTATAAGGAATTATAATAATGCATATTCATAAAGTAGCTAATGAGATTATAGCTCAATCAACTAGAACTGATAAACAAGTTCTGCACCCTTATACAATCTCCGAAAATTTTGATGATGTAAAAATTAATTATATCGAAGCAGAAACTCTTGAACATTTTATCGGTGAAGTGTTCTTCTTAACAAATAATGATTTAACGGAACTGGCTCGACATTTTATACTATCAGCTAAAAATATTAACATAAACTTCTAAAGATCGAGTTCAATCAGCCGTTAACTATAATACTACCAACAGGGAAATTAAAATGGCAAACGAAAATGTAATCGCACAACGAATAATAAACCTTATAGGTGATTATGAACTTAAAACTGTTGCACGATATAATGATGATGGACTACTTGACTCTATTGATGCTGATAACATGGCTGACGAATTAGATGATGCAGTCGATCTTAATTATGATGCTGGAGATTTGCGCGATCAACTTAACAATAAATTAAACTTGTTCTAAAGAACGAATCAAATTAGCCGTTAACTATAACACTACCAACAAAGAGATAAAGATCATGGGAAAGAAAATTACAGTAGAAATTGAAGATTCATTACAAGATCGAATCGATCAGTGCATAGTTGAATTAAAACAGGCTATCGTAGAATGGGTTGAAGAAAATCCTGATGCTGATGATATTTGTTTGAATAATGACGTTAATTATTCAGGTCGATTAAATGAGATTGTTGATTCAAATTGTCCTGTATATTACAGTGAAATTAACGACACTCACTACCTACATGGTGACGTATTAGATCAGGCATATAATAATGCTGGTATCTATGGTGAGGGTGAACGTCCAGACAACTACAAGCAGGTAGCTATTTATATTCACTTAGAGCAATCTGTGAATGAGTGGTTTAACGACTTGGATATCGACCTTAACGAATTTCGCGAGTCTGGTGAATCTTTTGCAGACTTTATGGATTGGAACGAAGATTAATTATATGTGATATAATCCTCACTTTATGTGAGGATTTATTATGGCGGCTAGAATTAATTATAAAGAAGGCCAAAAGTTTAAAGGCACACGATTGACTTACCTATATGATGATGCTGATATATATTCTGGCAGTCGTTATTTTAGGACAGCTAAATTTCAATGTGATTGTGGCAAGGAAAAAACAATCAGAATTTCTGATGTTAGATCACTTAAAACAAAATCATGTGGTTGTTTGTGCTATGTGTCGGAAAGTTTAAAACATGGTTACAGTAAACACAGACTTTATGGTACATGGATTGGTATGGTGGCTAGATGTCATAATATAAATGACAACGCATATCTAGATTATGGTGGGCGTGGAATTAAAGTTTGCAGTGCGTGGAAAAATAATATTGAGAAATTTATTACTTGGGCTGAAGCCAATGGATATAAAAAAGGTTTATCAATAGAGCGAAAAAATAATAGTAAAGGATATTCACCAAGTAACTGTATTTGGGCAAGTAGAAAAACACAACAAAGAAATACACGCGATTCAAGAATTTGGTATGTTTATGGTAAGCGTTATGATGCTGCCATTGATGCTGCCAAAAAACATAAAGTAAATAAAACAACAATCCATTCTTGGTGTAATGGACGTACCATGCCGGATGGTAGATACTATCCTCCCAAACATAATTGCTGGTCAAAACCAAAATATGAGAAGTAGTTAACTTAAATTAATTTCAGTTCGATTTCGATTGGCCGTTAACTATAATACTACCAACAGAGAACAAAGATTATGAGTGATCACAATAAAATCGATTACAGAAACCATTTAATTACAATCGAGCAAGACGACTCCAACGAAAACCCATTAGAAGAATGGGGCGAAAGTTTCATTGCTGTAGTCAAGCATGGCCGTGGTCGTGATATTAGTGACTACGGTTCAGACACATTTGAAGTGCCTACATTCAGTAGAGAAGAAATCAAAAAACACTGGAAAGAAATTGTAGAGTCTTTTGAAATCGGTCTGGTGACAAGTATTAAAGGGTTCCTACAAGAGTACGGAACATATTGTTTCAGCAACTACAGCAACATAGAAGATTTTTTTAACGATGTCATATATGACCTTTTTACTAGTGAAATCACTAGCACTCAATTTAAAGTGGTTGCAACTTGCTGGGACTTAAAAGACGACTTTGCAGTTTATACTGGTACTGGCCGTGGTTACTCACAATCGGATTGGCATGATATTGTAATTGTCAAGAAGATTGAAGATGGCAGTACTAAAGAAGACACAGCTAAATATTGCGAATCGGCTGCACAATCTTATAGAGATTATGTTTATGGCGACGTGCATTATTATTCCGTGACTGATGTAGAAGGTAACTTTGCTGATATCGCATGTGGCGGCTACTTTGGTGAATACATGTCAGAAGGTTGGGACTACATGATCGAAGCTGCTAAAAGTGAGATTGATGAGTCTATCAAGCAATTAGAATTAAAATTAGAATCAGCTTAAAATTACAAACTCCGATCAATACTGGTCGGAGTTTTTTTGAACCAATTCAACTTGAGATACAATTAACATGAACGCACAACAAAAAGATTTTGAACCATTCAGTGATATTTCACGAAAGAAAGTTAAAGATGCAATATTAAGACATTACAACGTTATTGAGAGCACACAACATCCTGACATATTGGAAACTGCTTTCTCTGTCTTTATTGATGATATGAGTGATGCTTTAATTCCATTGGAAAATAAACAACAAAAGGCAATTGGTAAGGTATTAGAATCGGCTGCATTTATGATTTGCAATGGTGCTGCATTATCGATAGTTCGCCAATGGATTGTCGGTCAACTGGACTTGAAAGTATTCTTGGGTAGAACTCCAGAAATTGCGCAGTAGGTCACACTAATTAATCAAAGATCGACTTCAATTGGCCGTTACATATAATAACACCAACGGAGAATAACAATGGATAACAACTCAATAACATTTGGAGTGGTAAATCTAATAGCAGACATAGCATTTTTTATTGTAAAAATATTTGTCTTATTAATAATAATCGTAGCACTATTTGGAGTTTGGGAATTTGCAAACTCTGGTGTAGCTAAAGACCAGAAAGATTTTGATAGATATACTTATCTATTAGAAACACAAAATTCAGAAAACTTTCAAGATGCAAAACGCAATTACGTTTACTGGAATTGTCACGCACTTGGTGGTACTGATACTGGTATGACTTGTGTAGGTGCTCGATACATTTCTAACTCTGAATACCTCAATTCAATATTTGATGTTGATGGTATCAACGAGCGTATACAGGAACGTAACGATTCCTACAAGCAGTGGAAGTGGTTTGGTCAAGACCCGATCACGACCTACTAACCGGATAATTAAAATGGCTAAAGAAACTAATGATACATTTGGTGGTGAAGAACTGACTGCCATTGTTATGGAAACAGAAAGCCTTTATCTCCAGCGCCATCATGATCACTTCATTACGATGGTGCAGGAGTTATTCGGTTGCACTGACGAACAACTAGAACATCTTGAAGCTACATTACTAGAAGAATTAGAAGACGGAACTAGTTAACAGTTTAAGACTATAGAATTAAAGAATGATTCTCTTTGGCCGTTAACTATAATATCTACCAATACAAGAGATTAAATAAAATGACTGCAACCAACGAAAAATTTGTAACTAAAGCATTTCGAGCATCTATGTCTAAATCGTTAAACGATAAAATCAGATTCGGTGTTGCTGAATTGCGTGATACTTCTACTGCTAGCATGGGTGTCGATATGGACACTGTAGTTACTGAGCTGGCATACAAGTTCCTTTCACCTAACTTCAATGAGAAGCCTAATCAGTATAATTTAACAGCTACTGAGTTCTATGTGATGATGGAACAGTACAAAGGCAACATTGACATAGCTATGAACCAAGTAGCTGACAATCTTGAAAATGGAACTGGTTATTATTAATATCAAGTAATAATTAACTACCATTCAAAACAATAATAATATAGAATGGTTATTAGACGGTATTGGAGTCTAGTGGTTAAAACAAACCACATCTAATTGATAGACTCCAATACCGAAACGTTAATTTAATTTTTGGTATAATATATGAAACCACTCAGTCAAATCTCAACACTTCAATTAATTGCAGACTATCGCAAAGAAAAAGACTTATTTAATCTGAGTACGAAAGAGGTTAGTAATAGGTTAATTGAATCAATCAACGATAACACTTATACAGTGAACAATCCAAAGTCTGTTATAGCAGGACTGCAACAACAAAGAATGCGTGAAGAATCCAAACTTTCTTCATCAACAAATTAAAGAATAAATTCCAAAGTAATTACTACCAACATTCAATGCTCCCACTATGGGAGCATTTTTGCGTTCCATTTCAATTTGTGATTTAATTCACAAAATCAATCATGTGATATAATTAATTCTAAAGAACGAAACCTTGCTGCCGTTAACTATAGTATCTACCAACAACGAGATATAATTTGGAATTAATTATGAGTAACTTTGATAACTTTAAGAAGATAGATTTATTATTGGCAGGTATGGAACGAACCAAACCTGAATACAATACTTTTCTTTATTCAGAGAATGGTAAGTTCGCGCACTACATGCGAGAAGACGGTGGAGAACTGATTTACTTCAATCGTGTTTTTCATGATATTGATAGTGATCAATTTGAATTCTATTATGGTGAAAAATTAATTTGTGTTTTTCATGCTGATCGAGCTGACGAAATTGAAGAACGACTGGTTGCCAAGAATGAAACTGTCAGTGGTCCTGAAAAGTTTTTGGTTAAGTACTATGAAATGGAAGCTGAATTAAAAGCTGCCAATGAAACTATTGCTGAAATGCGAATGGAACATGGTCGATTGAAAAACGATAATCAATTTTCACTTAGGCGTATCAAACGAGTAGAAAGTGAGAATCTGGATTTGATTGCACAACTAGAAGAATCTAGTAATGAACTTCAACGACTGACTCGATTAAATGGCGATCTGGAAACTAACAACGAAAGTTTTGTTAATTATAATCAGATAGCAGTTGATCATAATCGAAAATTGTCGGAAGAAAATACGAAATTAAGAGATGAAGTTGAAAACTGGAAGAAGTATTACGAACGTGCCAATGCTGGAACTAATGCATTAATTAATGCAGCCAATCAACAACCTTCCAGAAGTGAAAACAAACAGATTGAAGTGTTGGTTGGCGAACATAAAAAAGAAAAAGATTATTTAGTTGCTATGCATGATGATTTGAGAAAAGCCCACAAATTAGCTGGTATTGAAATTAAATCATTGAAAGAAGAATGTAATGAACTGCAAGGTGCAATAGAATCACTTAATAGTGAAGTCTCACATTTAAAAGGTGAGGTTGAATACTGGCAGGGTTGTCATGAAAGTGCTAATGCTGAAATTGAATTAATTCGTAACAAAGATAGCCAAGTGCCTGTCAATGATGCTGAGAAAATTAAATTCATAACTGACGAAGACAAGCGAATCGAAGAACTGAAATATGAAATTGAAGTCTTGATAAGCGACAAAGAAGTTTTATCCAAAACTATTGAAGCTGCAAGGAATGCTTTGATAATATAAAATTATGGAGTCTATCAGTTCGGCTGATCGTAATACTAGTAGGTGGTTCAATTCCACAAGACTCCCAAACAACTGAGAATTAAAATGAGACTATACGGATTCGGAAATTTATATCTATCTAGTATCCAACAGGGTATTCAATTGAGCCATTGTTTGGGAGAAATGATTGCCAAGTATGATCACAATACTCCTGAATTGAAACAGCTAGAGCAGTGGTCTATTCATCACAAAACAATCATAGCTCTCAATGGAGGCAATAGTTATGACTTAAAACGAATATGCAGTACGTTTGAAACAAAATTAAATGAATATCCATTTTCGGATTTCAGAGAGGACGAGAACTCACTGAACAATAGTATTACTTCGGTGGGCATTGTCGTACCAGCAAAGATATATGAATGTGCTGCTATGATTAGAGGTGATGCTGATGCGCTTGAAGAACTGCAACATGAAGGAACTTTCGTGTTAGAGGATATGGAAGTTCAGAGTTATAATTCATTTGATGTTAAATTAATTGCATTAATTAATTCTTGTAGGTTGGCTACCTAATGAAGAAGTTATGGAAACGAGGATTTGATTGTGGATTACAAATGTATCTAAGTCCGTGTAAAATGTACTCAATACTTCGCAACGAAAAGCCAACACAATACAGCATACGAATTACCTCTGGTTCAATCGGAAACTTAGGCGTGTGTAAAGAAATACATGTCACTGACAAATTAGCTGATGCTAAGGTGTGGGTGGAAAATCATAAAACAATATAATAGGAGAATATAACATCGGATGCTCAAGCTATATTTGCAAAATTTCAGGGAAGCCAATTAATTCTAATTCATTTACTGGTGAACCAGTACGTTTGTATCTCCTTGTCAACGGAATCGTAGTAGAGGAAATGAGAGGTCAATATAACTCATATTCTGGAGTGTTCATTGAAGGGACACAAAATGCAGACGTTGAACATATGCTACCAGAATCATATGAATGGGAATATGATAGTTGGGGTAATATCTGTGATTTAATTTTCAGTGATGATAAGTCTAATGGCATTGCTGCTGTATTAGAATCAGAATATGTATCCGGTTTTGTACCTACTGAGCGAAGCGAAGATGATTCTGAGCAAGGGTGGGGGCCGTACAATGAACCAACCAAACCTGTAAATAATTTTCACGAACTTTATATTGAAAAGGAACCAAGCGATGCTTGAAGCAACTCTATTTTTTCTGGCGGCTGCTATGTTTGCCTGCGGAACTTACTATAGTTTCAAAACTAAACAACAACCAAAAATTAATCTGGTGGCTAATCACACAGCATGGTGCATCCTGTGGAGAAATGGTGACTCTATGGGTGTTGATACTGTAACTACAAGTAGGGAAGTAGCGATACGTTTAATGGCTGATAGATACAATGAGCTTAGTGATATGGCTGAGAAATATAACGATAAAGGATTTTTAGCTACTGAGTTTTGGCTTGAATGTGGGGCGACCATCAATATCGATAATGATTGATTAATTAATATCGGCGTGTGTCTTACCTGTCTTGATATTAGAAACTTGTTGCTGAGTTATACCATGATCGGCAGCAATCTCACGTTGTAATCTTGTATCTGCTTTGATTGATTTAATTTGATGTTCTGTTAAAACTTGAATATATTTGTTGTTTTTTTTGCGTCCTAGATATTCTTTTCTTAGTTTCTTCAGAATGAGTCTTACCTGTATGAGTAAAACCAGATGTTCCCCCAGATTGAATATTAACAGCAGTCGAAGTGTTTTCAATTAATTGATGTTCAATTAAATCTGCTTCTGTCTGAGATTCAACTTGGGTATGTATCTGGTACTCAATGTTATCCCAACCAAGCGATCTAATTTTGTTATACAATGGTTTATCCCATCCATTTTTAACTCGCCATTTGGTTGAGCCTTTTCGACTGGGCAAGTAATCAGACTGCCCTATGTATATGACAGAGCCATCGAGCTTGTTAATTATTTTGTATATAGTAATCATCTGTATATTGTATCACAAAATGTATTTGTATGGCGAAATCCTATTTGTATGGGGGCTATTTCTCATTTGTATCTACAATATATAAATTAATTAAAGACCCAATCATTTCTGCCGTTAACTATATTACTACCAACGATAATTAATTAAAAGGAAAGATCATGGCAGAACAAAATGTTTACACTGAGAATGGTTTTGATAACCGACAGGACTACCTTGACAGCTTGGCCGAGGACTACGGTGAGGTGGTTTACATGTTAGCTGATCTACTCGGCCCTACGGAAGATTTTGATGGAATGATAACGAACCTCGAAGATGGTGTTGACTTCTAGTTTTAGTTCGACTACACTAGCGTTGCTGATGAAGCTTTGGTAAATTCTGTCCGTAGGCAGAGTGGGAGATAACATCACTGAGTGATTTCTTCGGAGATTTCTTGGTGATGTTATTTTTTTGTTTTAATTTCACATTGTGACAGTCATCGCAACATGATTAAATCGAGATTTAGACTTCTATCACAGTGTGATCAAGTTGGCAACCTCTACCAGTTCACTTTGTGATGGACTTCACATCTCAGATAGACGCCCTCGGGCGGATTACATTCGCATCGCCGTGTCTCTCGGCGTCGTTTCTCTTATTATAGTTAACGGCAAATTGCGGTCATTCTTTAATCTTTTTTAGTCAACTGTGTCGCAAAAAACAATCAAACTATTTTGTGAACTCCATCACGCAAATAAATTAAAGAATGATCGTAATCAGCCGTTAACCTTAATACTACCAACAAACGAGAAAAAAATTATGAGCAAATTAACTGCTAGTCAAGCCAATGAGAGCAACGATGAGACTATCGTAATTGAAACCTATGACGATGGTTCTATGGGTGTTGAAGTTAGTAACTTCAATGAAGTGACCGGCTCTGATGAGACTAATGGCTTTCTACTTAGCCCAACTCTAGCTAAGACGCTAGTTCTAATGTTAAATTCGGAGTCATAAAATGCAAATTGATAAACACGAAGCTGTAGTTGATCGAGATTTTCTGGGATTCATTGCAGAGAATCTTAACAAGATCGAGCATCCTGACGATTCAGTTAAATTCATTATCGAAGAATGCGAACGCATGTCACAGTATGGTGATGAAGACGAAGACGAAGCCTAAAGATCGACTTCAACTAGCCGTTAACTATATTACTACCAACTGAGAATAAAGATTATGAGTTTAATTAAATTTGAAGTTATCGCTCTAGATTTATGGGGCAACGAAGAAGACGGTTTTGAGGTTAATGATTTATTTAAGACTGGCGTATACATCGAAGTCGAAGAAAACAGCACAGACGAAGCTCTAATTGATGCTCTGAAAGGTGTTGAAGTATTAGCTGACTTTGCTACTGTCGATGATATATCTTTCGATGGTGATGATTATCAGTTATTCGTCGATGAAGCTGCAACTAACAGACAACTCTGGCAATTACATAGAGTTAATGATTAATTCACAAACGAGGAAATACTAATGTATTGCACACTTGGATTTTTAGCATTAAAGCACAATTTAGATCTGCCAAAATTTAGGCAGTTCGTAGTAGCAAACTACAAGCACACCATTCAGGAAATCGATGGCGGTGATGGTCGAGCTTACTTAGTAAGCGAATTATATTCAGGTACTCTGGTACGAATGTTTCAGGGTAAGTAGTTCACAGTTTGGCTCAATGCTTGTTCAGGTTGAGCCAAACATGCCGTTACATATAATACTACCAAACGAGACAAGAATATGAAAAACTTTGAAATCAACAACGAATTTTTAAACAAACGTGCAACTATGTCACTACGTACTGAGGTATTGAAATCTATTGCAGATCATTACGGTACTACTGTCGATACTATCGAAGAAGAAGTCTTCAATGATGGTGCTGAGCATTTACTTGACTACATGCCAGCTAACAGAATCCGTGACAATGCACATATGGAAATGAAGCGGTTAGGATTTTCTAAGTAATTCGGAGTAACGCATGAAAACTAAAAAATTAAAAGAAACTAAAGCGATGCTTCGACAAAAGGCGAAAGCATTAAAAGCACAATTGATACACAACTATCATTTTGCATCTGCTGATGTAGAACGTGCCAGCACTGACAGAATGATGGGAAGCGGCGTTATACTTGAACTAACTGCACTTGGTGGGAAGTCTATTGTTGCACCTGTTTGCATTAAAGATGGTTTATCTAAAGAAACTATCGAAGCGATTCAAAAGGATTTAGCACGAAGCTATGATCTAGCGACTACGTTCAAACCTGCTGGTATTCGCGAAGATGTTAAGAAATGAGAACTAATCATTGAAGATCGACCGGCAACTGCCGTTAACTATAATACAACAACAGAGGTATTTAAAATATGACACCAGCGCTTACAAGGCCGTGGACACTGGCGTACAGTGAATCATCCTAAATAGCAGGAATCGGCCCCCATGCAATGAAATTGAGATTTACTAAGTTTTTAGGATTCGACGGATTGGGAGCGTAGACTCCCTTTTCTATTTCTGTTAATTACATCCGAATATGAACTAGTCGATATTGTGATGATAAACGAATGAAATCCGATTATCTAAACATAGTGAACTAGATCACAACAACGAACACTAGCATTTAAGATCGACTTCAATCGGTCGTTAACTATAATACTACCAACGAAAGAGAAACATTATGACAAACCAACGTTCAGAACAAATCATCTTTGCAGTATCTAATAACAGCAAAATTGCTGAACAGGCTCTCATGTTACTTTGGGAAAATCAAACACCAACAGAACGCAGGGTTGGTATCTCATTAGAGAATAACTTTGTTGGGTTTGACGCCATTGATGATGAGTTCCTAAGTCACTGTGCTGATGTGTTGAGTTGTGAGCTTGAATTAGATACTAAACAAGTTGCTAGACTCAAGCGTATTTTACCTAAGTACGGAAACCAATTGGCTCGAATTGAAGCCTTTGGAGTTGTGTTTCCAATTACGGATTAAGTTCACAATCTGGTTCGATGCTTCTACAGATCGAATCAGATTGGCCGTTACATATAATACTTAAAACAACAACAGGAAATTAAAATGTTTAATGGTTTAGTGCAAATTTTTATAATGGTTCCATTATTACTAGTATCGATAATAATAACACTACTATTTAATTTTATACTTGGGGCTATAATGTTTGTTGTAGTCCTTATGCTTAGTCATATGTCTGCATCAAGTGCAAAGCAATCAAAGATGATTAAATTGATGCAACAACAGCAACAAGTAAAATAAAATGTAGTTCACAGATAGGCTCAATGCTTGTAAAGATTGAGCCTATCTTGCCGTTACATATAATACTACCAAACGAGAATAAGATTATGAAAACAAGTAAAGAAATCCAAAATCAGCTACGCATCTTTGATAACGGCGGTGCAACCTTTGATCGTTACACTGCTGTGTTCCTACCTAGTCGTATGGGAAGCACTTATTGCTACATAGGTATGAGTGAGAATCCTACACATCCGCAGGGTTTCGGTCAACACGGCGAACTGTCACATAATTACTTGATAGATAATGATGATACTGAAATAACAGTTGATGATTTACCAGAACGTGCTAAGGCACTCGTTTTGAGTAACTTTAAGGATTATCAATAAAATAATTCTAAAGACCGAACCAGAATGGCCGTTACATATAATACTACCAAACGAGATAAGAATATGAGCGATTTAATTAAAGCGATTGAAAACACTAATCTTGATATTGCAGTTTACCAAGAACTTCAATTGACAAACAACGGTAAGCTTATGAAAAATAACATGCCAGTTGAACTTGCCCAGCACATGTACACCATGATTGCAAACGGTAAACTCAAGCAAGCGACTTTCATGGAATCTAATGATTCGGTTGCACTCGGTCCTAAAGCTTAATAAGGAATTACTATGCACATGCTAATTATAGTACCTAACAAAGAATATAAGCCACTGTTTTACTTCTTCGAAGATAAGACACAGGATGATGCACTCAAAGCAATTGCAGAGGATTTTGACAAACACGGATTTGGCAATTCTGATGAAGTAATTGTGATGGGCATTTTCAAATCAGATTCACCTATCGACTTTGTTGCCGATGGAATGGATTTATTGCAATTAGACGATTAGTTAACATTAATTAATTTAAGATCGAATTAGATCAGCCGATAACCTTAATACAACCAACAACGGGGAACGATTATGTACAATTCAACTTATGACAGTACTGGCTGGTGCAATCAGACTCACAGTACAAATCACAGTATACTAATGGCATATGTTGGCAAAATGAGCCAAGAACAACTTCGATACGTTCGTAAGGATTCTGCTCAGGCTGCAAAATTGCTTCCTGACTCTCCGAAATTCGATTTTTATACTGACTTAACACTGTATTGTGATATGGCATTAAAGAACTCGAACTAATAAATTACTCGTGGTGGTGTAAATTGGACCGGAAGTGGACCAGTCAATAATGGCTGGTCTAATTTTTCGTTAACGCCATCCAAGTATGCTATACTCCACATAATTTTATTTAAGATAATTAATATGCCTAAAATAATTAAAATGCGAACGCATATGCCATTAAAAGAAAAGAATGAAATATTTCAACACAATATGAAAATACTTCATCCGAAATATGATTTTTCTAAGTTTGTATATAAAACTGCAAACATTAAAGGAACCTTCATTTGTCCAGAGCATGGACCGAAGAAAATGAGGCCAGATTGTTTACGCAAAGGTCGGGGATGTCGAGCATGTGGTGGGAGGTGTCCAACCCATACAAAAGAGCAATTCTTTATTAAAATGAAAATTAAACATCCGAACTATGATTTTTCTAAGTTTGTTTATAAAAAGACTAATGTTAATGGAACTTACATTTGCCCAGAGCATGGTGAAAGAGAAGCAAATCCAAGACATTTACTTGATGGTGGTGGTTGTAGTGCTTGTGCTGGGAAATGTCCAATCTATGCTAAGAAAAGATTCTTTATTGAAATGAAAACAACACACCCAACATTAGACTTTTCTAAGTTTATTCATAAAAATGTAAAAACTAAAGGAACCTTCATTTGTCCGGTTCATGGACCGAAAAAAGCAATGCCAGATAATTTGCTTACTGGTAGTGGTTGTGATCAATGCAACCAAATGCCCAGAGTTCAACAACAAAAGATATATGATGCACTGAAAAACGAATTTCCGTTTCTAACTTTCGACTGGGAAAAGAGATTTTCATTTATGGAAAAAATGGAGTTTGATATTTCATGTGTCATAGATAACAAGTTAATAGCTATCGAGTACGATGGTGAGCAGCATTTCAGACCTGTTAATTTTGGTGGTCGATCAAACAAACGAGCAAGTATTGCATTTAATACGATAAAGAAATTAGACAGAAAGAAAAACAGACTTGCCACGCATCATAATGTCGAGTTGATCAGAATCCCATATTACGAATGGAAAGATAATCCAGAAGAAGTTCTTTGTGAACTATTCGATACTATAGAGGATTACTTGTAAAGGTTGAGTTCAAGTGGTCGTTAACTATAATACTTAAAACAACAACGGGAAATTAAAATGAAAAACACAATACCAAAAACTGGTGATCAAGTAGCTATATATTACGTTTTATGGTTGATATCATGTTTCGGCGCAGTTGGATTGCAATGTTTATATGTTAAAAATCTATCAGGTTTCTTTATAAGATTTATTCTTTGCATTACTGGAATATTTTTTATAATTGCATTTGCTCTTGGCGTATATGATGGAATATCAATGGCTTTTAAAATTCAAGAAGAAATGAACACAGAAGAAAATATTGGTGATATGAATAGTAATTTGAGTAAAGTTAAGGCTTTATATCAATCTGGTTCTATTAGTAAAGAAGATTATGATCAACGAAAGGCTATAATTATTGCAACAACTGCATAGTTCACAAAAAGGCTCAACGCTTCTACAGGTTGAGCCTATCTTGCCGATATCTATATTACAACCACTAACGAGAACAAAATTATGAGCATGATCAAATCAATGAGCATTGCAGAAGAACTGGTAGAAGCGAGAATCCAAGCGGCTGGCGATCATCCCAGTAACTATGACGTAGATTCTATGATTTTCGACCTAAATAATCAAAACCTTAATCTTGACGTTGACGATATTAGCGAGTACGAGTGTGAAAATGTCGTAAGAATGTCGATTATAAATGGACAACGTAAGCAGGCGATTATGCAGGCACATAATTTCGGCCTTAACTTTCACGATATCGATTCAACTACTAAGAAGTAATTATGAATCGGGAGAGCTTTCGAGCTTTCCCTTTTTTTGGATTTAATTTTGCGCGAGTTCACATCGGGATGGGATTCACAAAAACAATCAAACCTATCACAATGTGATGAGCATCATAAAATTAATCATTGGAATTAAAGAATGAACTCAATTGGCCGTTAACTATAATACAACCACTAACGAGATAAATTAAAATGACTTATTCAGACTTTCAAAAAGAATGTGCTTATTACGGCCACATAGAAACACCACTGACAGAAAAACAATTCAATCAGTGTGTTGCAAACAACCTCACATCGGAAGAAATATATTCGATTGGTTGTGACGTTAGTTCAGGTTATGAATTTGATGATGTTATTGGATAATTTGTGACATTCATTCCTAAAGATTAAGGCAAGGATGCCGTTAACTATAATACAACCACTAAAGAGATAAAGATTATGATTGACTTACAAAACGTTTTAAAGAATGGCGGTGCATCTGTTAACCTTAAAGGTGAGACTCTGGATTTTGCAAATGGTTACTGTGTTTCAATGCCAGCGTTTGAGGTTCAGAAGTCGGTCGAAGGTTTAACACAAGTCGAAGTCAACACAATGGCAGATGAAATTGCTTTTATCATACGAGCTGGTAACATGACTAAGACTCATTTTATCGGATGCTGGATAGAGAATGATGTTCTATTCATGGACGTATCAACACACATTTTTAATCGTTATGATGCTATCGAGTTCGGTAAGATTGGTAAGCAGCTTGCAATCTGGGATTGTGCAGCGCAGGATGAAATCATTCTGGCTGACGTTTAAGTTCACAGATTGGTTCGATATAATTAAATATCGAACCAATCATGCCGATATCTATAATACTACCAACGAAGGAATTAAAATGAAATTATTAGACACACTTGATAATGGTGCAACTGTAATCGGAATCAACGGACAGAAGGTACTGGCTATATTCGGCGGTGTTCAACCTTATGTTGTTTGGATGATCAGCGATACTGGTGATGCCTATTGGGGCAAATACTTTTCTAATTTAGAAGATGCGAGCAAACACTTAAACAAAGGCGCATTTGACTAACAGTACATAGAAGCACTCAATACTTATTCAGATTGAGTGCTTTTTGTCGCTACATATATTACTACTAACGAAAGAGAAAAATTATGAGCATTGAATTTAATGTTACGGGTACGGTTTCACAGGAAATTACTATCCTTCCTGAGTTTAAAGCACAATATCCTGATGATGAAAGTATTGCACTCGCACTAGAGAGTGGTGATCTTTTAACATCAACGTGGTTTTCTAAGTATATAGAGCCTGCTATAATCAACCTTGATCTTGTTACAGTCGCTACAATCGACAGTCAAGAGATTGACGGTGAGTATGATGAATTTGAGGGAGAATAATTAGTTCACAATAGCCGACAATACTACTAAAGATTGTCGGCTATTGGCTGTTAACTATATTACTACTAACGAGGAAATTAAAATGAAAAAATTAAATGCTTTTCTACTTGGAATGAAAGAGTTTCGTTCTATGGTTACTACAAGTTACAATGACCTTGATCTATTGGATGCTTACGATCATGGTCGTGATCTAGCACATAAGCTAACACTCCGCAAATTTGAGGACGTTTGAAATGAATTTTTACAAAGTATTTGACATTGATTACGAAACAGATGGAAGTGATGTTGACCTTCCTACTGAGTTTGAGTTCATGGCTGAGAGTCCTGATGATCTTGGTGACAAAATATCTGATGCGACTGGATGGTTTCACAATGGTTTCAGTTATGAGCAAATCGGCGGCAAAGCCGATGTTCCACAGATACCTACAGCGTTCTTAACCGAACTAAAAGCATTGCTGTCAAAGCACAATGCAAGTATCGGTGCTGATTACATGGGTGATAGCAGTGGTATAGACGATCTACATATCCAATTTGAAGTGAAAGGCTTTCCCGATACACGTACAACTTCTGGACATATTGATTATAAGGAAGCTGACAGTGTACGTCACTACACAGTGGATGATTGTTAATTAAATGATGTGTACCTGTATGAGCATTTTTATATGGATACATATTTTTTCAAAAGTGTATCGAAATATGTATTTGTATCTACAAAATATATTTTTAATAAAAAACTGTATCTGTATCTGTATATAAATTAATTATCACATCACAAAATTAATCATAATAATTAAACATTGAAGTAAACCTGCCGTTAACTATAATACTACCAACAATGAGAACAAAATATCATGAGCATAAACATAACAGAAGCGTTTAACGTCTGGGCTGCATTAGGTGACATTCCAGTAGATAACAACATGAACATAGAGCTAGACTTCTTACACTTTCCTGCTGGCACTGATGCAATGGAAATCTGGCACTGGATAGAAGATACATATGACGTAAGCATTGCAGAAGATTTAATGCAGGTAGCAGCTTGATCTTTGATTGATTTTACGATAGACTTCGCACTCCGAGATAATCTCTTGGAGTGTGAATTGTTAGCCTTTGGGATTCAATAGTCATTGCGATTTAATTGGCAAAGTATAGGTAATCACAGTGTGATGAATTGCTCATTGTGATAGCTATCACAAAGTCGATTGGTTCCACATTACACTGTGCGCGACTTCACATCTCAGATAGACGCCCTCGGGCGGATTACATTCGCATCGCCGTGTCGCTCGGCGTCGTTTCTCTTATTATAGTTAACGGCATTTCGCGGTCATTCTTTAATCTATTTTCGTTAACCAGATCACAAAACCAATCACAATTTAATTGTGTTAACTCCACCCCAAAACAAACCAGTCCCGTTAAATATCGAACGCATTAAGCCGTTAACCTAATTACAGCAAACAACAAGGCAATAACAATGTATAACGCAACTGATAAGAAAAAGGACAGAATACCAGCCCTGAAAGAATTACTTTCAACTGATGCACGTTGGGCAGTCCGTGGCCTGTTAGCAATATATGACTATCAGACAGAAGAAGAAAAGGCAGTCGAATACGTTGGCGAAAATAACGGTGTCGGCTTTACTTCTAGCGATGGCGAAATCCTTACCAGCTTTGCAAAGCAAGTCGAGAAGGGCCGAATCATGTCAGAAAAGCAAATGAATTTGATTCATAAGAAAATGCCAAAGTATGCAGGCCAGCTTGATCGTGTCGTTCAAGCAAAAACCGAGGCGAAATAATTTTCGGAACCTGATCACATTGTGGTTCGATACAATTAAATATCGAACCACAATGGCCGTTAACCTAATTACAACAAACAACACAAGGCAATAACATGCCAGTTAAAACCAAGTTTATCATGCCACTTGAAAGCAAATTATTTTGCATCATGTGGACTCTGATCTTAATCGTTAACTATACCGGAGGCATTTAAAATGCGAAATCTTAAAGTAAACATGAATGGCGACAGTCAAGACAGTTTAGTGACTGAGTTATCAGATGCCTATGCAGCTATTGATGCAGCAATGGATTCAGTCAGAAAGCTAACAGTTCACGGACGTAATTATCAAACACTCGAAAATGCGCAAGAAGCGTACCAGAAAGACCGAGACTGGAAGTGTGAGCGAATGGACACTTTAAATAATCTGAAAGAAGAAATGATGTCAATTGCTCTTGAAATTCAGGAGCAATAAGTTTCGTTAACCTTATCATGTTGCGGTTGATTCACATTAAAGAATCAACCGCAATAGCCGTTAACCTAATTACAACAAACATAGCGGGAATCGAGTCAATGGAAGTTTATCGAATCGAACACGAATCAGAACTGAGTGAAAGAAGCAATCATTTCAATGGCCCGTTTAATGGTTTGGGCCGTGGTGTTACAGCTTACTTGATTGGTTCTACGGACGAAAATGCACATGACCCAAATCAATTACCGGCACCCGATAACGATGGCTTGTCTTATTTAAACTTTGGTAGTATGCCTCAAATTATTTTCGGTTGTGATTCAATCGAACAATTATTAAAATGGTTCCCTAATGCGGACGGACGTGCAGCTATGGCAAAAATTGGCTACACTTTGCGATGCTATCATTTATCAAAAATTACGGCTGATGGATATACACAAATAGCATTTGACCCAATACAGGCTGATTCAGTTACCGAACTAGATATAGTAAATGTTAGTTCGATTATATCACAAAGTTAATCACTAACATTTAAGAATAAACGCAAATAGCCGTTAACCTAATTACAACAAACGAGTATAAAATTATGCGTTACAATGAACTGAACACTATTAAAGAAAGCCAAACAATTGCACTATCAAGCAACGACCGGAACAAAGTTGCAAAGCTAGTCAAATCAACTAAAGACCGAGCCGACAGAAAGGAATTGCTTCGTCGTTTGGTATGGATTGGATACCCTGTTAAATAGATCACAATGCGGTTGATTAGAGTTAAATAACGAACTCAATCAGCCGTTAACTATAATACTACCAAATGAGAATAAGAACATGAAAACAAGTAAAGAAATCCAAAGCCAGCTACGCATTTTTGATAACGGCGGTGCAACCTTTGATCGTTACACTGCTGTGTTCCTACCTAGTCGTATGGGAAGCACTTATTGCTACATAGGTATGAGTGAAAACCCTACACATCCACAGGGTTTCGGTCAACACGGCGAACTGTCACATAGTTACTTGATAGATAATGATGATACTGAAATAACAGTTGACGATTTACCAGAACGTGCTAAAGCACTCGTTTTGAGTAACTTTAAGGATTATCAATAAAATAATTCTAAAGATCGAACTCACTTAGCCGTTAACCTAATTACAACAAACAACAAGGCGAACATTATGGAAAACTTAACTATCACACAAATCGAATCTGATCTTGATGGTCTGGTATTAGGTGTTTCTTACGGTATCAACAGCGGTACAGTTGAACAAATTCGATACAATGATAAGGTTATCATTCAAGTTAATAATGGTGGCTATGAAAAGGCAAGCGTCCGTGTTAACTTAGGCGAGTTTGATGCAACTCCTGAAATGGTGAAACACGTCGAGAATTTTCTCTATGGTCAAAATATCACGGAATTATTAGATAATGGAATTGCAACTCTAGTCCGTGATCATTATAACAATGCGACCGATTTAGGTGAGTGCATGAGAATACCATTCACTCCTGATTATGATGCTCCGACTATGGCTGACTTAATTAAGTCGGCTTAATTTCGGGACTACATCACAAAGCCAAACACAAGCACTTTAGAACGAACGCAATTAGCCGTTAACCTAATTACAACAAACAACGAGAGAATAACATTATGAAAACAGTATTCAGCAACGACCAAATCAGAAGCGTATTTCTTGCACAGTCACAAGCACATGGCCGTACTTCTAACAGCTCACAATACTTTGAGGGTAACGTAATGTTTTCATATGGTTCACACTACACTCTGGCAGTTATCAAGGGTAACACGTTACTTGTTAGCAAACGAAATTCAAGCGTAACAACTAACAGTCATAATTCTGCATTACGATATGATGCACAACGTGCAGGCTTCACAGTAATTGAAGTCGAAAATGTTAATGCACAAAGCCTAGAAGATCATAAAGCCAATGCAGCCGATATGGTTGAGCAGTCAGAACAGTTAAAGGCTAGCGCAAAGCGTAGACGGAAAGAATCATACAAAGAAATGGATTTGAGTGATGCAGCACAAAAGGAAGCTGATGTGGTTCGATATGCAGGCGTCTTTTCTAGTGACTTAGAAAAGGCAGCTTAATCGGAACCTGATCACATCGCGGTTGATTCGCATTAAAGAATCAACCGCGATGGCCGTTAACCTAATTACAACAAACAACAAGGCGAACATTATGCAAACAATCAAATCACTTATATTCGGAATTACTCGTTTGATTCAATGTGTGATTCGATTTTTCGTTTGGGGTTGTGTGGCTTACGGTATTTTTTTCGTAGGTGTTACATTTAACCTAATCGGCTAATTTAACGAAGTCGATCACATTGGTACGTGCTTCCAGTTTTTACCGGATTTTATGTCTCGAATAGTAGTACGAGCAACGCCGTAATCTCTGGCAATTGCTGAAATGTTTCGAGCGTCGGCACGAATCGCAATAACATCAGATTCAGTTAATTTTGCAATTGTATTTTTTTCCCCACGCTGTGCTTCTGACATTAATTTTTTTGTGCTAGCACTTTGCTTGTAACCTTTCGCACCTCCGGTTTGCTGGTTCGATGTAGTGTGAGAAGATTCCGCAATTTTTTTAACTTCGGTACTATCGGCCTTTGAATTTTTAACAGTCGAATCAATCACAACTTCGATGTTATCCCAGCCGCCTATAGCTCTGATTTTCTTATAGACTGGTAGCGGGTCGCCACGGTTTACGTTAGATTTATGACTACGCATACGGTTTTTCATGTTTACAGTCTTACCGACATACACGACCGAGCCATCTAGTTTATTGATTAATTTATAGATAGTATTCATAAGCACGATTATATCACAATACGAATCAACAAGCAAATTAATTACTTCAGAACGAACTCATTTAGCCGTTAACTATAATAACACCACAACAGAGAATAACATTATGATAAACGAACGCGCAAACATGATCGAATGGGCAGTGACTAACAGCTCACAAACTGCAAAACAGGCTTTGATCTTACTTTATCAAAATCAGACTCCCGTAGAAAGAAAAGTCGGTATCTCACTCGAAAATAACTTTGTCGGATTTGATGCGATTGATGACGAATTTCTGTCACATTGTGCAGATGTCCTTTTATGTGAACTTGATCTTGATGTTAAGCAGACAGCCCGATTAAAACGAACCTTATCGAAATATGTTAACCAATTGGTTAGAATCGAATCAGGTGGAGTGCATTTTCCTATCAATCAAGATGTTCAAGATAGCTACAAGCCAAGCACAAACACTCAGGCTGCAACTGTCAAACCATCTAAGGGACTAGCTGGCCTAGCAGGTCGGTAACACGAAACAGATCAGGGCTATAAACGCCCTGATTTATTTCTGTTAAGTCAATCACATTGCGATTGATTAGAATTAAATAACGAACGCACCCAGCCGTTAACTATAATACTACCAACAGAGAGAACAACATTATGAACGAGTACAGAAACAAGATTTTGGAAGCAGTTGACGAAGGTTTGATTTCAGCGGAAACAGCTCTACATGCTGCACTGTTTTGGATGTCGGAATCTGAGGTTAAAGAATTTGCACAAGGTTCATCAGATTTTGGCGAATTGTTCGACGAAGATGACGAAGACGAAGACGAATAAAACCATAAGGAAGTGTGATTGATTTCACACTTCCTTTTTTGCGTATACTCCATCACAAAGTTAAACGGTTCCGTTAAATAACGAACTCAATCAGCCGTTAACTATATTACAACAAACAAAGCGAGAATATTATGAGCACCGAATTTAAAGAAGTTGAAGCAACTAAAGCAACAAAGTCAGTCAACATTGTCCGGTTAAATCGTAACAATGAGTCACATGTTCAATTGACACAACAATTTCCAGATGACCACGTTAAATCAACAGCAGATGATTTTTTCCAGTCGGTTACACTGAATAAACAACAAGCAATGGATTTGATAGAACAATTGCATGAAGCTTTCGATCTTGATAGCTAGATCACATGAGCGGCTAGATCACAAGTCTAGTCGCTTTTTTTCATAAATAGATATATGATTGAATTTAATTTTGAATCAAACGACTATACCGGAACGTTATCCCACTGCCCCGAAAATTTTCGACAGTACACTATAACCGATTCCGATAACAACGTTATAACCGTGATTACTATCGACACTACAACGGAAACCATTTACACCGAAACTGGTGAGAATGTTCACTTCAATAATTACCAGACTTTGCAACATGCAGTTATCGACCTCGCAAAATCAATCATATCCAGACTATAATTAATTTCGTTAATCCTATCACGTTTCCAACTTGTTCTATTTAAGAATGGCGTCAATTAGCCGTTAACTATAATAACACCAACGAAAGGACAACATTATGCGAAAGTATGACGAATACAATTATACAGTTCCCCATTGGGCGGCGTATGCACTTACTAGCGGCGACGAAAATCTGAGTGACGAAGAATCCAAACAACTGGATAACTTTCTGGATAACTTACCAGATCACGGTCAAGGCTGTTTCGACTTCGGTGACGATGAACCAGACTTTCATTATTACAATGATGTGGATAAGTTAGGCAGTGATTGCTACAAAGCAACATACACTGTTTTCCTCGACTAGACCACATTGTGGTTCGATACAATTAAATATCGAACCACAATTGCCGTTAACTATAATAACACCAATAGAGTAATTAATTATGATTAGATACGTAGCGGATGCACTTACCATCACCGAAACACTTGACGATGGTACTAAGGTAATCGAATCAAACGGAGTCTACACTGTAGAATCTGCGGATGATCTGGCTAACCTGTTTGAAATGTTCGCGGTACATGACGACGACGACGAAGAATAAAACAATCAGCCCCACTTGTTGGGGCTTTTTTGCGTATAACCTTTTGAGAATTTAATAATGCCTATTTACATCGTTGAAGTGTGCTGGCCTAGCACAGTCGAACGTAAGACATTCAGGACAATAGCACAACGGAATACATTTACCACTGGCTTGCGAAAGTATGCAAGCGTTACATTCACACAGAAAACCGAATACTTTTAATTTCGGTACTATATCACAACACCAAACACTAGCATTAAATAACGAACTCATTCAGCCGTTAACTATATTACAACAACAAAGAACAATATTATGAAATACTTAAATAAAGCAATCATTGCAACATTGATCAGCACTTCACTTGTTGCATGTGGCGGCGAATCAGCTCCAGAAGTTAACAACGAGCAAGCAATCGAATCAGCTCCAGAAGTTAACAACGAGCAAGCAATCGAATCAGCTCCAGTGATCATGACAGCTCCAACAGAAGAATATTTTGAAGAATTTTATCCAATTAGTGACGGAAATTGGAACAAAGTTGGCCCACGTCAAACAGATAACGGAATTCAAACAGGTTACATGCAGCTTCAGAATTTACTTGATAATTCTTACGATTCACGAGGCAGTGATGCTGTTATGTCAATTAGTTGTGAGTTAGGTCAAGAATCACCTACTATTACATTCACGCAAGTACATTCAGCGGATGATGATCTAATGTTCTACAACATAGAACCATCACACTATCATGATGGACTGTCATCTTACGGTTACGTCACAGATTTGGGTAATGGTTTGAAGGGATTACAGTTAAATAATTACGAAGCAATTTCAATGATTCAAACAATTTCAAATGGTGGTAAGTTAACACTATCATTCACTAAAAACGGAAAGAACATTGAATATACTTTTTTCGCTGGTTCACACAACTCGTTTCATAATACATTCAATAACGCATGTGGTTGGCACAATGACACTAATCAATATGTGCAATTTGATTATTAAAATTAAGCCTCTTTAATCGGAGGCTTTTTTCGTGGTACTACATCACAAAGTTAATCACTAGCGTTAAATAACGAACGCAACTAGCCGTTAACTATATTACAACCAACAGAGTACAGCATTATGAAATACTTCAACATAATAATTGCAGCGGCAATCATCAGCACATCTTTAGTAACAAGCAAATCAGCACAAGCAGATTACAGTGAATTTTCTTCGGATGTTGTTGGTGCTTGGAGTAAGGTTGGCAGTCGTAACGGAACACGAGCCTATTCAGGCTATATGCAAACTCAGAACGTAGCAATCGGTAATCAAGATGGTACAGAAGCTGTGCTTGCGATTAGTTGCATGAGAGGCAACTCAGCTCCAAACATTACAATCATTCAGAAGTTTACACCGGATGATGGCCTGTTATCTTATGGTACAAATTCAATGATTGATGATCAAGTATTATTTAATGGTAACGTCACAGAATTGGCGAAAGGAATTCACGGTTTACATACTCCTGACTTCCAATCAATGTACATGTTGAAATCAATGAGCGAAAGTAATCAGGTAATTGTTTCGTTAATTAAAAACACGGCAACGATTGAATATAAATTTAACACTGATGGAATTAAGGATGCGTATTATTTGGCTTGTGTTGTTGGCGGCGTATCATTCAGCTTTATGGAAAGTTGGTATAGATAATCCGGTACTACATCACAACACCAATCACTAGTATTAAACAACGAACTCACTCAGCCGTTAACTATATTACAACAAACAGAGTACAACATTATGAAATATTTAATATTAGTTACTATGTTATTGACTTCGGGGTGTGCATCAACTGCATACAGAACTTCTTCAGAGCCACTTCCAGCGACAGTAAACAATCATTCATATGATGGTGGTGAGGTTGTTGTTATTAAGCGATCATCCACCCTTACGGGTGCAGCCTGTAAGCTCGACGTTAGTATCAATAACATGCACATAGCTAGGTTACATGTGAGCGATAGCGTTGAAGTTAAATTACCATATGGCGAATATTTAATTGATCTAGAATTTAAAGGTGGTGGTTTGTGTTTGTTATCAACTCCACATCTTTCTAAATACGTCGAGATTAAACAATCTAATATACCCTACAGATATAAGGCTGATGTGATCAGCAGTTTTATGGCCGTAAATATTCAATTAAATCGATTCTAACTACATCACAAAGTTAATCAACAACATTAAACAATGAACTCACTCAGCCGTTAACTATATTACAACAACAAGGTAATTAATTTATGAGCAATCCATACAGCAGCACAATCAAATCATTTCTTAACGAACTCCTGAAAGACGAAACGATCACAGTGTTATCTTCTTGTGAAGGTGAGTCAATCGACTCAGAAGAACCTAACCGAGATATAAGCCAATTGGTCGATGACTGTTATGCTTGTGATTATGCACTTCTTGAAGTGTTCCAAGATGACAAAGCAATTGGTAACGTAATGGTTATGCCATATGAGGCAAGTGAAGCTGATGAAATTTTTGTTGACTGGCACACAAACCCAATCATTGATAATGCAATCAAAAGCGTATTGACTAATTAAAACACGAAGGAGGATGATTGATTTCATCCTCCTTTTTTTGCGTGTGCGATCACAAAGCTAACTACTAGTAGTTTAGAACGAACGCAACTAGCCGTTAACTATAATAACACCACAACAGAGAATTAAATTATGTTCAAGTCAATCATATTACTAGCAGCATTAACGGCATCAACCTTAGCCCATGCAGGTCAAGACGAGTGGACAGTAACAGCTACTCCAGACCCTTTCAGTCACCAAATTGTCTACAGTGTTAACTACACGTACACGACTGGCCTGTACACTAAAGGCATTACCATACAGTGTGATAACTTCGAGCATAGCGAACACCATGCACAAATAACATATGGCACTGGCATCAATCCTAACGACATGTCACTGATCTATAGAGTTGATCAGGGTGAAGTAGTCAAGGGCAATGCATCATTCGTCAACCCATACAACACAAACTTTCTGGGCGATGTAATTAAATTAGTCGAATTGATGGGTGAAGGTGAACTATTAAACATTCGATCTAGTGACATATGGGGCCAACCTGTAGACGTACAGATACCACTTGAAGGATTCAATGAAGCATACAGTCAACACTGTGGTAATAGTGCATAGATAATATCTAGGGAGATGTGATTGATTTCACACTCCCTATTTTTTCGTCCAGAGTTTGATAGTGTTAGGTCCATCACATAGTGACATGGTTAACAGTTTAGTGATGATTGTTTGTTATGTGAAGCCGTCTACAATTCTAGACATTAGATTAAAGTTCATAACTGTGGGACAGTAGAGGTCGAACAAGAACCATGCCAACACTCGCTACAATAATGTGATGGAGTTATAATTAATTTACATTACAATGTGATGACCGTTGCAGATGTGACAGAGATAGTGTGAGGTAGTCGCGGTCAAGACTGGGAGACAGTAGACTATGTGATGGCGTAGGCAAGACGGTGAGGTGATGGATGATTGGTTCTGAGAAGTCCATCGCGATATTCTAAAAAGCATTTGACTTTAATAGTGTGAACCATGCCTCACTTTCATACACCCCTCATGGTTTTTTTACCTAAAATTAATTTTGTTCGGTAATACCTTTTTTAATAAATCAATAATTAATTCTCATAAAAGAAGCACCCCCCTTGTTTTTTCGTCTACTGATTTTTTACGCACCAAAAATTTTTAATCCCTGAAACGGTTTTTGTGACGTATGCACACCTGTGATCTATTACTCTACTGTATAATTAATTTAACTCTAAAAACAATAATAATTATAGATGAAGCCGTTATACTGTCAAGACTGTCATACCACCGACCCTGAAAAGTTTCGTGGTACTATGCGTGGACGATGTTACAACTGTACTAAAATCCGTTCCGCGAACCAACCAAAATTATGTAAGCACTGTGGTGAAATAGATCCTACCAAGTTTAATCATAATAATAAGTCTACCTGCAATCCTTGTTACGGTAAGAATCAACGTGCAACAGTAAATCAACTAAAAGAAGATAACGGACATTTTTGTGGTGTTTGCAAATCATTTGATCCTGCTGATTTCGTTCTCTATGGTTTCAAGACTCTATGTGATACTCATTGCTCTAAAAAGAATCCTCCATTATTAATTAATTGCATATCATGTTTAAATGATATACATCGTACTAAATTTAATACTGCCGAAGGTTATGTAGATACATGTAGTGGCTGTAGGCGAGCAGAAAATCAACGATTAAATAACGAAAGAAAACTATATCGTACATGTAGGAGATGTAAAAAATCATTATTGATTTCTGATTGCTTTACTCAGTTTAAACACGTTTGTAATAGTTGTGTCATTACTAAAATTAAAAAGGTATATAAATGTAAGTGTGGTAATACCGCACCAGCAGTTAATAAACTATGTAAAGATTGTAAGGACGCTCGTGCTGCCAAAACTAAATTTAATAAAGATAATCCTAAATGTGTTAAGTGTGAAGAACGATTTCCATTAAATAAATTCACATTAAAGAAAACAGTCTGTGATGATTGTGTTCATATCCCAGTGGGTGATAGTAAGCTATGTAGACACTGTGGTTGTGATGATCAAGATAATTTTGGTGCTGCCAGAAAGCGAGTCTGCAATGATTGTTTTAAACCCAATAATTCAGCAAAACACTCCGAAGAAGATAGAGTATTAATTGATTCATATCCTCTACTGTGGAATCGATTGCAGCAAACTAGAATACGGGCTGGGAATAAAAATAAAGAATTTACATTAACCTCTGCTGATATGATTAATTTAATAACAGTCCAAGAAGGTCTGTGTGCCTATTCAGAGCATCCAATGGATTGTCGCTATGAAGGTAATGAATCAGTCTCAATAGATCAAATAGATGCAGGTCAGGGCTATACACCTAGTAATACGATCTTATGTTGTGCTATAATTAATAGAATGAAGTATACGCTCACAGTGGATGAACTGTATATGTGGGCGAATAGATTAGCGAACGTGGATAATAATTAATTATGGTTGATGACTAAAATGGAACCAACCATCTTATTATATAATGATTGGTTCCACGCAATTATTCTTATTTGGGTCTGGTGAATAATACAAATAATCCCAGAATGATATCGCCCAAAGCCCATACCATTATAAGAAAAAACGAGCCAATGCTACCACCAATCAAAGTACCTGCTTCTTCAGCAGAATTTGTAGTAGTGGTATCTAATGATTCACCAATAAGCCCAAAATAAGAAAATAACCATACAACCATTAATAAATTAAACAGTATGAACAACCATTTAAATAACTTACCAAAGAATCCACGCTTTGGTTTTTTCAATTGAACACCACAATGTGGACATACTAATGTATTATCACTAATATTCCCA